>RCNB010001669.1_pt1 | contig 13859 bp, 11 predicted proteins | sample 2041321 | NCBI WGS metagenome assembly RCNB01 (sample SAMN09708232, study PRJNA481090) | Marine sediment metagenome, whole genome shotgun sequencing project. | reverse complement strand
TATGAGAAACTTTATGTAATCGATTCTCTAACCATTTCGCTTCATTAGGTGGTAAACCGGCAATAGATTTTCTGGAAGAAAAAGTATCCTTCCTGGAGGAGTCTACCACATCTACTGATTTTTTCTCTTGACTTTTTTTATGAGTACCAAAGATTTTTTTTTCTTTATTGTTCACAACAGTTGGTCCTTTTCCAATATGCTTTTCCTTTTTCCCATCTGAGTTCTTCTTAACCTTTACAAAATAAATGGATTCTTTTTTTCTTTCATCTAAGGAGAAACTCTTTGGATTAAAACAGCCCGGTCTTTTATTTCCATCATCAACAATTGGCACTAATTTATCTTGATTTTCAAACAAAATTTTATCGACAGCTTTTTCTATCTCTGAAATATCCCTGTTCTTGGAGGAACGCTTTGATGGTTTATTATTGACATTTTGTTTTTTCAAAATGTCCCTCCTTTTATTATCCTGCTCTCCAGTACCCACATCCCATCATCTCACTTTTCAAACAGATTTATTCTAAATAAGAGTAAGTAATAATTCTAATTTTATGCATCTCATCCAACAGCTTTCGTATATTTTATATGTATTTATAATTTTCTTTAAAAATCTTGTAGTAAACAATGTAAAGGAAAATGATACTCATCATTAAAACATGTATTATTTTGGTTTTCTCCATTTCAGTAATGCTGCAAAAAGACCAAGAGCAAAAGGGAGGATAATAATGTAATAAATCAAATCAATTTTCCTTAGATACACCGTCACATCATAACCTTTAAAATAAAGTAGTATCAAGGTAACTAAAAACAAAGGGATGAAAAGAACAAGTATAAATGGGAGAGCCTCTCTATTCATAATTCGTCACAATATCTGATTTAACAGACCCAGAATTATAAACAGGCTATTTTTAATTACTGAAAAAAACAAAGACAGGAATTATTTTAAAAAACATAAGGTAAGAAAAATCTATAAAGGCCAATTTGCTACCTGGCTGGACTGTGAAAATTTATGATGAAAACAAAAGTAATTATTATGGGTGCTGCAGGAAGAGATTTCCATAACTTCAACGTCCATTTTAGAGAGAACGAAAACTATGAAGTTGTTGCTTTTACCGCAACACAAATACCAGATATCGCAGGGAGAAAATACCCACCAGAGCTCTCTGGGAAACTCTATCCAAATGGCATCCCAATATATCCTGAAGAAGATCTCACAAAACTAATAAAAAAACATAAAATTGATGAAGTTGTTTTTGCCTATAGTGATCTTCCCTATAAGTATGTTATGAGTAAATCTGCAATAGTTAATGCAGCAGGTGCAGATTTTACACTTCTTGGTACAAATAGTACAATGGTGAAATCAACAAAACCCGTTATTGCTGTATGTGCCGTTCGAACTGGATGTGGTAAATCACAAGTGTCAAGAACTATCTTTGAAATTCTTAAAGAAAAAGGATACAAGGTAGCATCCATTCGACATCCGATGCCATACGATACAGATCTCACTTCACAAATTTGTCAAAGATTTGCCAGCTATGATGATCTTGACAAATATCGATGTACCATTGAGGAACGTGAAGAATATGAGCCCTATATTGACATGGGTGGAGTCATTTTTTCAGGTGTTGATTATGAAAAGATTTTAAGAGAAGCTGAAAAAGAGGCGGATGTCATTATTTGGGATGGCGGAAATAATGATTTTTCATTTATTAAACCAGATTATTTAATTACAATTGCCGATCCTCATAGAGCAGGTGATGAAACATCATATTATCCAGGGGAAATGAACGTTCGAGCAGCAGATATGATCATTATAAATAAAGTAAATACTGCAAATAAAGATGATATTGAGCTTGTCAGAAAAAATGTTGCAAAGATTAATCCTGATGCAAAAATAATTAATGGAATCTCAACAGTTATTGCTGATGATATCGATATGATCAATGGAAAACGTGTCCTTGTAATTGAAGATGGCCCAACCGTTACACATGGCGGTATGAAATATGGTGCTGGTATGGTTGCAGCAATTGATAATAATGCAAAAGAGATCATTGATCCAAGAGAGTTTGCCGTTGGAACAATTAAAGATACTTTTAATAAATTCCCTCATCTCACTGATATTCTTCCAGCAATGGGATATGGTAAAAAACAAGTAAGTGAGCTTGAAGAAACAATAAATAATACCGATTGTGAAGTTGTTGTCAGTGGCACACCAATTGACATTAACAGAGTTTTAAAAACGGATAAACCAATCGTACGTATTAGATATGGAGTTGGCGAATCTACCGCGAAAGAATTAGAAAAAGTTGTTGATGAGTTTATGAAAAAATAATTTTTTTTTTATTTTACTACATTTTCTTTCCAGCAAGTACAAATTGTGCCAGAAGCGACTCGAGTTGAATATGTTCATTGCTTCCTTCAACAAGTCTAAATTCTGTTTCTCCAGTTTTTTCTATGAGCTGCACCTTTTTTTCGTCAGGTATCGTAAGATCAAAGATGACTCTATGCATCTGTCTTATGATGTCTTCTCCTGAAAGACCATATTTTATAAGAAGGTCATACAGTTGGTTTCTTGCCGCTATAAAATTACCGCCAAGTGCAGTATTTATGAGTGTTTTTACATCCTCAGGTCTTGCAGTAGCTGAGGTTTCATATAATATCTCTGCTGTTATTTTTTTGTTCAGAGATGCCCCAACTTGAAGAACATTTATTGCTTTTCTCATATCACCTCTTGCAATAAAGATAAGTGTTTCAAGACCATCCGGCGTGATTTCTAATTTTTCTTTTGAAGCAATCTTACGCATATATTTTTTGATATCATCCTCTCGTATTGGTTTAAATCTAAATACGGCACATCGTGATTGGATTGGTTCAATGATCTTTGAGGAGTAATTTGCTGAAAGAATAAAACGGCAGTTATGTGTATATTTTTCAATTGTTCGTCGAAGTGCTGCTTGTGCATCTGTTGTCAGTGAATCTGCTTCATCAAGAAAAATGATTTTAAAAGAAGTATCCCCTAAAGGAGCGGTTCGTGCAAAATCCTTTATTTTTCCGCGGACAATTCCGATACCTCGTTCGTCACTTGCGTTGAGTTCATGGAAATTTTGTTTCCACACATCTTCACCAAAGACTTCTTTTGCTAGAGCTAGTGCTGACGTTGTTTTTCCAGTTCCTGCAGGTCCTGCAAAAATTAAATGAGGCACATTTTTTGTTTTTGCATATGCCTTTAATCGTTCAATTATGGCTTGTTGACCCGCAACGTCATCAAGTGTTTTCGGTCGGTATTTTTCTATCCAGATATCCTGCATACAATCACCTGGTAATATGTTTCTTTGATTAATGTTTTTGCCCATATTTTTCTTTCATTTGTAGTTTATTGTTTTAGCCTATATAATTTTAAAAAAAAATACATCTTTCCTTTTTATTATAAATCATCCCATGTATCCAAAAATCTATCAACAACGGTTTGTAATTGATATTTCCTAAGAAATGTACGTATTTCTTTAATATTCCTAATACTATATCTTCCATCATCATCCATATCTGGAGCAGACACAATGTTGAGTTTTACAAGTTTATGTAGGTGGTATGAAAGCTTTGATGTTGTCATACCTAGACCACTTGCAATTTCTGTATGTTTTGACTTTGGATTTTTTATGAGAAACAAAACAATGTTAAGGGGTATTTCCTGTCGAAGTAACGACAATATTTTTTTATCCTTAGTTCCAATCTCACTATCACCTATATAATACCTTGAATATCCTTTTTCCTTTGAAGTAATAATTAGACCATCTTTTTTCATATGTTGTAAATGATATTCTACAAGTGAAATTCTGATTTTAAGCATATCTGCAACCATACTAAGATGAAGACCAGGATTTTCAGAAATCAAATCATATATTTTTCGTCTCGTTCTTAAAAATCTAAAGCTTCCAATTCCTCTACTATACTCATCAAGATAAAATAAAATTGCATCTTCTTTTTTTACGGATCTAATTAATTGATCTTTTTCCATTTTGACATTTTTCCACAAAACTTTTAAATACATTCATTGACAAAGTTTAGCAAGATATAATATAACACTGAAGAGGTAGAGAGATGAGAAAAAAGATAATAAATGACATAGTAAAAATCTGTGCATTTATCGCTCTTGTCAACCTCCCCTTTATCACCATAGCACAACTTGTTGGAATGGATACATTTCTCGATTCATTTGACAACCCCGACTCTTATCAATATTTTAAAACCAACAAACTAGACACAGGCATCCCTAATAAAGGGTACATAGTTCTTCAAAAAACATCCCACCCTGATTTCTCATTAATAACAGGAGATTCAATATTTTATCTCAAAGACGAAGGAGGACTCATGTGCAGAGAAATATATCACATAAGTGATAGAGCATCTATGAAAAAGTACTACATCATTAATTTTGACGATGAGATCGATATCAACCCTATTTACGAGCATCAAATTGTTGGTAAAGTTGTAAGCACCATTGATAGTAATATATGGAGTAAGTTTTCCTTAGAAATATGGGATGGCTCTATAAACAATCTCAATGCTGTAGCATTGTTTACAAAATAAACGTATTTTCTATAAACAAAGTCTACATCTCAATTTATGCAAACAACCCAAGCATTTCAAACATCATGATAAGTTTCTTTAATAGATGATTGTTTACCCTTCAGGGGTTGTATGAAATTCATTCCAAATTCTCCTATAAAAAGTGATATGCTCAATGAGATCGGACTTAGTAATATCGACGAGTTATTTTCTGATATTCCAAAAAAGATCCGTGTAAAAAAATTACATCTATCCGATGGTTTATCTCAACAAGACGTAGAAACACACCTCAGGAAAATCGGAAATAAAAATAAACCTTTTACTGAAATACCAAGTTTTTTAGGCGGAGGAATTAAGCCTCATTATATTCCAGCTGCAGTAAGATCGATTTTATCACGATCAGAATTTTATACATCATACACACCATATCAGCCTGAAGCCTCCCAAGGATTTTTACAAGCTATGTTTGAGTACCAGAGCATGATTGCAGAAATAACAGGAATGGATGTTGCCAACGCTTCATTATATGATGGCGCAACTGCGTTAGGTGAAGCAGCTTTGATGTGCAGTCGCATCAAAAAAAGAAGAACGTTTGTTGTTCCTACAAGCATATCACCTGACAAAAAATGTATTTTAAAAAATTACACAAAAGGAGCAGGAATAACAATAAAAGAGATAGCCTACAATGAAAAAACAGGGAAAATTGATTTGATTGATCTCAGAAAAAACATCAATGATGACACAGCAGGAGTATATATTGAAAATCCGAATTTTTTTGGTGTTTTTGAAGATGACATCAATGAGATCAATAATATTACAAAAGAAAAGCAGGCACTATTTGTTGTTGGTGTTGATCCTCTATCATTAGGTGTTACAAAAAGCCCAGGAGATTACAACGCAGATATCGTTATCGGAGAGGGGCGAAATCTTGGAAACCCTATGGACTTTGGTGGTTCAAGCCTTGGCATTTTTGCTTGTAAACAAGAAGTTATCAGACAGATCCCTGGAAGAATAATCGGAAGTACTAAAGATAGCAATAATAAACGAGCATTTTGTATGACAATGCAGACAAGAGAACAACACATAAGACGGGGAAGAGCGACCAGTAATATCTGTACAAATGAAGGATTAAATGCTCTTGCAGCTACTGTTTTTCTTTCACTACTAGGAGGTAATGGTTTAGAAAAACTATCAAAAATCAACTTTGAAAAAGGACAACTGTTAGCAGACAAAATCACAAAAATTCCAGGATATGAAAAAGTATTTTCAGGTGTTCATTTTAACGAAATTGTAATAAAATGCCCTAATGTAAAAAAATTAAATAATGAATTATTAAAAAATAATATTCAAGGTGGACTTATTTTAGAAGAGATCTTTTCTGAATTAAAGAATTGTATGCTTCTTAGCGTAACTGAAATGCACACTGATGACGATATCGAAAAACTCATTTCTGTTCTTAAGGAGGAAACATAATGTACAAAAGCACAATTTATGATGAACCTCTCCTAAAAGAACTCGAAGTAACAAAAAACAAAGAGAAGTATACACCTATTGACTCTTTACCTCCATCTCTTCAAAGAAAAGAAAAAATCAACATCCCCAATCTAGACGAAACCCAAATCATACGACATTTCTTCCGCCTCAGTCAGATGAATTATGGCATTGATTCAGGAATGTATCCACTAGGTTCCTGCACGATGAAACACAACCCCCGAATATGCGAGGAGATCAGCAGATGGGATTGCTTTTCTATGACACATCCAAGCCAGGATGAATCCACTATCCAAGGAAACCTTCAAGTTATGTATGAGTTAGAACAGATGTTCTGTAAACTCACAGGCATGAACTATTTTACTTTGCAACCTGCAGCAGGAGCTCAGGGGGAATTTACAGGGCTTTTGTTAACAAGAGCGTATCATGAGTCAAATAATGATTGTAATAGAAATGAAATTATTCTGCCAGATACATCACATGGTACAAATCCAGCAAGTGCTATAATGGCTGGTTATAAGATAATTGAAATTCCTTCAACAGAAGATGGAACTATTGATTTAGAAATACTTAAAAATACCCTTTCAGAAAAAACTGCCTGTTTTATGCTCACAAATCCAAACACTCTTGGTATTTTTGAATCAGATATTTTAGAAATCTCAAAAATGGTTCATGAAGTCGGTGCGCTGTTGTACTATGACGGAGCTAATATGAATGCTATTATGGGTAAGGCAAGACCAGGTGATATGGGTTTTGACATTGTGCATCTTAACCTCCATAAGACATTTTCTACACCACATGGAGGAGGTGGACCTGGATCAGGACCAATAGGAGTTAATAAAAGATTGGAAAAATTCTTACCAATCCCTAGAATTATAAAAAATAAAGATAAATACCAATTTGATTTAGATTACCCAAAATCCATTGGAAAAATCAAAGAATTTTATGGCAATTTTTCTGTCTTATTAAAAGCATACACATATATTTTAATGATGGGGGGAAATGGTCTTACAGAAACTTCTGAAATTGCAGTGTTAAATGCCAATTATATGAAGAAAAAACTTGTGGATTCACAAAAATATGAGCTTCCCTTCAGAGATCTACGAAAGCATGAATTTGTTCTGTCTTGTGAAAAACTGCAAAAAGAAAAAGGTGTAAGAGCACTTGATGTTGCAAAGCGACTTTTAGATTATGGATTGCATCCTCCTACAGTATATTTTCCATTGATTGTTAAAGAAGCGTTGATGATTGAGCCAACTGAATCGGAATCAAAAAAAGATTTAGATAATTACATTGAAACTTTAATTAAAATTGCTAATGAAGATGAAAAAATTGTAAAAAACTCACCGAATAATACTTCTGTAAAAAGAATTGATGAAGCAGGAGCAGTAAAAAATCAGATTTTTAATTGGTTGAATAAAAAAGGTTTAATTTAGTAAACAATACTATGTCAACGGTCCTTTCGTCCACAAATCATCCTTCATCTTTCGCCCAGTCTTTTTCTCCCACTCTTTAATAGGTAATGAATGCTTTTCACGAATTCTATCTCCAAAACCAAGACCATTATATGCACAGAAAGGAACAATTCCTTCAAAGGTCGTATAATGAATAACACACCGTTGCAGACGATCTACATTTAGGTTAAATGAATCCTGAAACCACATAGAACCAACAAAAAGACTGTTATAATGAAACGCCCGCAGTGAATCATAACTTCCACCAAGTGCTGCATCCTTTAAAATTTTCTTTAAATCAAAACCATGTGGTGCTTTTTCAGAATCAACAAACGTATTAATTTTTTTCAGAAACGCAGTAGCAATCCTTACTTTCTTAAACGGCCCTTTTTTCGCACTTTGTTTATTAATAAAATCCATAAATCCTTCAACATCAATAAACCGAGTGATAGGAAGATACTTTCCAGCCTCATAAAAAATATAAGTTGCACCACCACACCCAGGATGAGCAGTAAATTCAACTTGATCCTCACCCTTCAAACTCTCAATAAGCCGAGAGATAGGAAACACAAACGGGACAGGATAAAAATCATCACGAGAAATCTCTCCATCAAATTCTTTTTCAATTTCTTCAAACATTCGTACATAATCTACACGTTGTGCCTCTCGTTTTTCATCTTTTATTTTTGTAACTCTCCCACAAAATGATATCGGTTGAAAATTAACACCTCGAACAATATCAATATTATCAAAAGCAAAACGAAGAATTTTACCAGCCTCATGAACATTTTTACCACCAATAAGAACAGGAACCAACACAACCTTCAAATTCACCTTTCTCATATTATCTATTGCTTTTTTACATTGTTCAATCCAAGGATTTGTCGTCTTAGTAACCCCATCAAAACTCATATAGACAGTATTTACTTTTTCATCTTTAAGGCGCTGACAATACTCAACACTCTCAGCAAGCTTTATACCATTTGTATTCAACTGAATATGAGAAAAGCCAACTTCTTTAGCAATTTTTATAATCTCAAAGAGGTCATCTCTTATCGTAGGTTCCCCACCGGTTATCTGAATTGCTTTAGATCCTATTGGTTTTTCATCTCTTGCTTGCTGCATTAACATTCTAAGATCATCTACTGTCGGCTCATACACAACGCCAGATGTCCCTGCATTCATAAAACAATAACTACATCGTAGATTACACCGGTTTGTTATAAGAAGATTGGTCAGAACACTTTGGGATTTATGCTCTGAATAAAGCGCGGGCTCATCAAATAATGTGGTTTTTACATCAGGAGCCGTGGTGCCTGTTACTTCATATTTCATCCATTTTTTATAAAGATTAGCATCACCAAAGTAGATATCTTTGAATGAACCATGCTTACTGCACTCTTTTGTAATCCATACTTTACCGTCTTCTTCAACGATTTTTGCATCAATTTTTTGAATCTTTCCATCTCGGTAACATGCAGGACAGACAGATTTTGTATCTCCCAACTTTTTCATAACTTCACCCTTCAAAGGCAATTAAAAGCGATAAACATTTCTTTCTTTAAAGCTTTAACTGTATACCTAAAATCTTCTCGGAGAAAAATGGATGAGATGCGGCAGACTTTATGGGAAAATAGAAGTAGTCTGCCGTCTTTGGTGTTCACGCCGGCAGTGCAAAACCTCTATAAAAGAGTAACTTGTCGTAATGTCATTTTGACAAAATTACAACAGTTAAATATGTAGAAAATATTTGGATTTATAATCCTGATGCTAGATCTCTGAGCACACTTTCTTTGTCTTGTGCTTTGACTACTCCACTTGCAAGCAGTACCCCTTCGGCACCTAGTTCAATTGATTTAGCCACATCTTTTCCGTTTTTCACCCCAGCACCACAGAGGATTTTTATGTCTTTATTAATCTCTTTTACCACTTCAACGCTACCGCTGACAATACCTGGATCTGCAGCTGTCACAGATATATCGCCCCCGATAAGTTCAGGTGGTTCTACTGCAATAAAATTAGGGGAAAATACTGCTGCTGCTTTTGATGTTGCAATATTGTTTGTACAAACAATATGATCAAGTCCTATCTTTTTTGATTTTGTGACACAAGCATCGACATCTGCAAGTTTTAATCGATGTTCACTGTGATTTATCAATGTTCCAATAGCTCCTGCTTCTTTTACTGCTTCAGGTAATGTCCATCCAGTATGACTACCTGGGGTAATGGGATCAAAGTGCTGGGCAAAAACAGGAATACTTACTTCCTTTGAACATAGTAAAATATCGGTTGCTTGTACAGCAATAGCCATACTTACCCCTGTTTCTTGTGATATCTTGTCCATTATTTTTGCTATTTCTAATGCTTTAACTCCTGTTGCTTCGGCATAGGTTTTTACATTTAGAACAATTGTGGGTACGTTTAACATACAGTTCTCCTCAACTTTTTGTATTAGTAATCAACAAGTCTAATAAATATCTTTCATTTATTCTTTTAAAAAATAAAAAAAATGAGTTAGATTAAATAAAAAGAACATGAAAAAAAAGATAACTAGATAACAATTTCAACTAGAGGTTAATTAGAGCATATAAAAAAGAAGAGAGTTGACATGTTTAGTTAAACTCGTCTAAATTTCCTTTGAATGTACCCATTACGTAGAAGTTACCGATGAATCCATTAGGGATATCTGATAAGGTGATACTTCGCAGAAGTATTGAACCAGTCTTTATCCCACCTAGAGCAAATGTTGTATAATGCAATCTTATTGCAAAGAATTTAAAATCTCCACTGCGTGTTGCTCGTGGAAATAAGACAATTCCTCGTATCGTTGTATGATCTAAAATGCCCTCAGTTTCTGGATCGTTGTCAAAATCAACGTTTTTTTCTGTCACTTGAATATCACAATTTAGTCCTGCCGCTGCGGGTATCATCGCCATCAGCATCATGCAGACAAGTATGCCCATTATTTTTTTCTTCATATTTTAAACCCCATCATATTTTTGTTTATTATTATTATATACTCAACCTATATATTAATGTTTCGTTTAAAATACCTTATATCAAACAGAATTTACAATGGATTTGCAAAGTATAATTCCATCAAGATCATACAGATACTTTTTCATTTTGGCGTTTTAACACATCAAGTTTATATAACATAATTGTAAGATGTTAACGTGCTATATTCTAGCAGTATACTATTGAGAGTTGGAGAGAAGAAATGAAAAGGCGAAATGCACATACAAAAAAAACTAGATTACTAACGATATGTATATTATTTTCACTTATAGTTGTACCAAGTTATTCAATACAAAAATGTAGCGCTACAAAGACCATCATCTACATCGATGATGATGGAGGATCGGACTATACAACTATTCAAGAAGGTATTGATGCAGCAAACAGTGGAGATACCATCTTCGTTTATAATGGAACATACTACGAAAACATAGTAATCACAAAATCCATCACACTTATCGGAGAAGATAAAAAAACAACAATAATAGACGGTTATAGCAACGAATTTAATCTCATAATTCATATCTCAGCAGATAACGTAAACATCAGTGGATTTACCATTCAAAACAGTCAACAAAATTACTACTCTTCAGGAATAATTATTAGCAACTCCCATTTTAATATTATCTCAAATAATACAATCACAAACTGCAAAGACGGAATAGTATTATGGAACAACCCAGAAAACAACGCTATATATCACAATAATTTTGTCAATAACACAAATCACGTCAACGTCACCAGCGGTACTAATCTATGGAATCAAAGCTATCCCTCAGGTGGTAACTACTGGGATGATCACAGAGGTTATGACTTCTTTTCGGGACCTTATCAAAACACATCAGGACCAGATGGCATCTATGACGCCTCATACAACCTATCAAATGGATTAAATTGCGGCAACTACCCTTATGTGTACCCAGATGGATGGCTCAATACTCCTCCAACAGCCAATATAAAAGAACCATGTATTGTCTACGTCAATCAAACAATCACTTGTGATGGATCAGGCAGCTCTGACGTCGAAGGAAAAATCACCTATTTTTGGACTTTTGGAGATGGAACAAACGGATCTGGAGAGTATACCGATCACATCTATACTTCTGCGGGAACATACACGGTCACATTAGTAGTCACAGATGAATTTGGTGTTACGCGTAACGATACAACATTTGCCCATATCTGGGATTCAACAGAAGGTGAATGGATATTTAATGCAATAAATGATTCTTATGTTTTTCAAAAAATACCATCGATAAATTATGGCTCTGAAAGTTATTTAGACGTATCAAACAACTATGGGAACAATAGTTCAGATTGGCAGCGTCAGCTCTTAATGAAATTTAATCTATCAACAATTCCTTCGATTACCAATATTACTCAAGCACAACTATATCTTTATTATTATGATTATGAAAAAAATGATACCGTAGGTCGAAATCTCTCTATCCGTAGGATAACAAGTAATTGGGATGAAAATAACTTGACTTGGAATAATCGCCCTACTAATTCTTCTAAAAATACGTCCAATTCAGTAGTTCCTTCAAGTTTTGGTTGGATGAGTTGGAATGTACTAAGTGATATCCAAGGGTTAATCGAGGAAGGTGACAAGAATTACGGTTGGCAGATAATGGATCTAAAGTGTTGGGGGGCATTTGATATACCTGTTACGAAGTTTAAGTCTAAAGAAACACAAACAGATTATAAACCGTTTCTAAAGATTTCATACAGTACGCCACTAATACCATATACTCATGGAATATATCAAGGAAATGCAGATGACGAGATACAATTTAATGGATCGTTTTTAGGGTTTGGAACGCCACCATACCAGTGGGGATGGGATTTTGGAGAGGGCAATACTTCCAATGAACAGAATGCAACTCATGCATATAGTAACGCTGGAAATTATACCGTCAATTTAACAATAAAAGATAGTAATGGAAAAGGTGGTACCTCTTCAACAGTAGCAATAATAGAAGATGAAAAACGTACCAGCTCCCTAGTAAAAATTATTAAACCAATAAAAGGGTTGTATATCCACGATGAGAAAAAAATGTCACTTCGTAAAACAGGAATTATTGGCGAGATCGATATAGAAGTTGACGTTTCATACGAAGAATGGACCATTGAAAAGGTAGAGTTTTACATTGACGATACTATACAAGAAACAGTGAATGAAAAACCATATACATGGACGTGGAATAAAAAAACTCCTTTTAGATTTAGATATGTCATCAAAGTAACTGCGTATGATGTTGCAGGAAATAGTGCCTCTGATGAAGTTGTTGTTTGGAGATTGTTTTGATTGGAATTGGTTGAATCAGTAATAATAAATACACATTGTCTTTTTCAGGGTATCATATGAAGATTCATACAGAATGTGTCCCCTGTTTAATTAAAAGGATTATTTTTGAAGCAGATCAAAGTACCAAAGATAAAAAAAAGAGGGCTGATGCATTAAAAAATGCTTGCAAAATCCTATCAGAAATTTATGATCCCAACGGATGCAGTGCGGAGATTGCAACAAAGGTTCACAAAATTGTTTATGAAACATTAGAAGACTTAGATCCTTATTCTGATTTGAAACGGAAGAGTAATTTGGTTGCAAAGTCTTTACTTCCACGAGTAGAAGAACTTGTTAAAAATTCTGATGATTCTTTGAAAACTAGTATGATTTGTTCCATTATTGGAAATATGATGGATTTTGGTATAGAAGGCGGAAGTTCACATCCAGAATTGCTAAAGGAGGCCTTTGAGAAGACATATTCAGATGGATTAGGACATGATGATTATTATAGATTAAAGAATCTTTTAAAAGATTCAAAACATGTAATTCTTTTTACTGATAATTGTGGGGAGATTGTTTTTGATAAAGTGTTGTGTCGTGAATTAAAGAAATTTAATCCAGATATTTTTATTACACTTGTGGTTAAAGGTGAGGCAATACTCAGTGATGCAACAATTAAAGATACGGAGGAACTTAATTTTGGGGATGTTGTTGATGAAATTTTAACAACAGGTTGTTTTGCCGTAGGTGTAAATTTTAATTTATTACCTAATAATTTAGAGGAGGCTTTGAAGTCTACCGATCTCATTATTTGTAAGGGAATGGCAAATTATGAATCTTTTTCTGAGACAGAGTATAAACCAATTGTTTACCTAATGAGAACGAAATGTAATGCAATTGCGACATCAATGAATATTCCTCTCAATGTTAATGCAATCAAGTTATACGAATGAGGTGTTTTCTTTTTCATTTCCATATTTGGTTTTACTTGAGCGCTTTTTTTATTTTTAATGTTAATATGTTATAATTTTTAGTAAATTATT
>RCNB010001668.1_pt1 | contig 13862 bp, 10 predicted proteins | sample 2041321 | NCBI WGS metagenome assembly RCNB01 (sample SAMN09708232, study PRJNA481090) | Marine sediment metagenome, whole genome shotgun sequencing project. | reverse complement strand
GGATCATTCTGATCCGTCGCCCATCTAAGCACCGTACCATTCGGCCCCGTATTCGGAGCATAGTCGTTCAGGGAAGTCGTAATATCGTCACAAAAAATTCTTGGAACACTGGTAGCAAGAACAGGGGCATCATCGCCGGCTACGCACGGATCGCAATCGTCGACATTAATTGTAACGGATATTGAATCCTCTGTACAAGGGGCAACCGCCGTATTCGTGGTATAGGTATAAACGTACGCCCCGGCGGGTTGATTTCTAAAATCAACTCGGCTATTACCTCCTGTGGGATTAACCGTTGCAGGACCTGTGGTAAATGCCCAGTTTCCGGCATCTTCCCCAGTAATTAAATCGACTAAATTTAATCGTGTCAGTCCAAAGTCATCATTTTCATTATTACACGCTCGATCAGGGTCCGGCAATGTCTCGCTACCAGCAGTCGGCGGCGTGTTAAAAGTAATGGTTACATTACCGGTCGGGCTAAAACAAGAATTGTCATCGGCCCAATATATCGCATAATAGGTGTCAGTTGCCGTAACCGTTGGGGCGGCCAACAAGTTACCTACTGCCGTAGGATTTTGTTGCATACTCCAGCGTAAACTCGAATTAGCAGGTGCACTTCCAGCACCCCCCACCACGTAGGTATTCAAATTCACACTTGCCGTAGGTGGATTACAAACCGTATTGGGCGTGGCATTCATTGTTGGTGCCGTATCGCCAGCGACACAATCGTTATCGGCTATTGTAACCGTTCTAGTAGCGGGTGGGGCGGGAGCATAAGTAAACAATGCGTTACTCGGATTGCCTAAAGTCAATATAACATCCTCTACATCCTCGGGATCTGTATCATCAACAGGAATAATTCTGAGTGCCCTTGACAGCACTGGGGTGGCTTCCCCAGAAGGAAAATTGAAAACAGCCTGACCGGCAGTAGTATAGTCCGAATTTGCACCTCCATTGTTCGCTGAACCGCTTAAAGTATAAGTTACCGTTATTGCTTGGCCCGTGGCATTTTCCTTATTCAAACTTAACAGAAAACGACCTTGATCAGACCCTTCTTCCGCCGCGTCGGCATCTGTTGTACTCAACGTAAAAATTCCAATATCGGCAAGGCTGTTGGCAACATTAATCGTGACCGAATTCTCAGTAGGGCTTGGGATGCCACCGCCACCGATACTTCCTAAAGATATTACTATCGTTTCCAATTCCTCAACCAAATCATCTTCAAGTATGGTAATCGGTATTGTAAGCGAGGGATTCAGATCATTAAGTATCACAAAGGTAGGTGGAATCGTGAAATCCTCACCCGAAATGGCTGTTCCCGTTACGGTAAAACCTACAGTATTGAAACCACCCACAACTTCGGGGCTTCTTGTAAAGGTGAAGCTTGCACCATTGGGAGAGCCTCCTTCTACCTCGGCAGCCTGGTTGTTAAAAGAGGTTATCGAAACGGTTTGGGCATTGATTACAGATCCTGTAAGTATCAGTAGCAACACCAGTAACTCTTTGCCAATGGTTCTCAAATAGTTGGCAAAGTGAACTTTTTTCGTTTTCAATTTCATAAACTGTCCTTTGAATCTATTGAAAATCCAATACACGGCAATTCAAGTAGGTTGCAGTAAAATGGGGCCCAATATTACTAAAAATTTTATCCACAACCTTATATCTAAGGTTAAATAAGGGTTTCGTGGATGAAATACAACATATACGTATAAAACGTCAATCGGGGATATCTGCCGACCGACTTTCTGCATCTGGAGCTATCTTTTTTACCAGCCCCTGCAAAACCTTACCGGGACCAACTTCGATAAACAGTTTCGCACCATCTTTTACCATGTTCTCAACGCTTTGCGTCCATTTTACGGGAGCGGTCAGCTGCGAGATAAGATTCTTTTTAATCGTTGCGGAATCGCTAACCGCCACTGTAGTAACATTCTGATATATGGGACATTGTGCCGTGTTGAAGGACGTATTTTCTATGGCCGACGCCAATTCTTCACGTGCAGGCTCCATTAACGGGGAATGGAAAGCACCGCCTACCGGAAGCACCAAGGCCCTTCTCGCTCCAGCTTCCTTCATTTTCTCACAGGCCGTTTCGATAGCTTGGATCTCGCCCGAGATTACCAATTGCCCAGGACAGTTATAATTTGCTGCAACCACAATACCCGGAGTCTCGGCACAGATTCTTTCAACCACGGCATCATCCAATGCTAAAACCGCAGCCATAGTACTTGGCGATAGTTCGCAGGCCTTTTGCATTGCTAGTGCCCTTTGCGATACTAATTTCAATCCGTCTTCAAAATTCAGTACGCTGTTGGCCACCAAAGCAGAAAATTCACCTAAAGAGTGACCAGCGACCATATCGGGTCTAAAATTTTCACCCATCACTTTACTTAGAATAACCGAATGTAAAAAAATAGCGGGTTGGGTGACCTTTGTCTGTTTCAAGTCTTCGGGCATACCTTCGAACATGATATCGGTAATCGAGAAACCAAGTATGGCATTGGCGGTCTCGAAAAGTTCTTGTGCCAATGGATACTTTTCGTAAAGATCCAGACCCATACCTACGTATTGGGCTCCTTGCCCTGGAAATATATATGCGTTCATTTTGAGTGTTTTTAGAAGGTTGCAAATTTAGGAAATAAAAGTTCAAGCGTCAATTCCAAAACAGTCTCTTTGTTTGAGCTTGGTTTCCGTATTTATGCTTTTTTACTACCAACTACTACTGCATTCTTCCAACTAATCATCCTTGAACCAACCGGAATAGGTAACGTAGTTACTAGCGATCCTGTCTATCTCCCCTGAACTGAGCTCCGGGCTTATATCTTTAATCTTTTTTGCTGGCATGCCAGCGAAGACGCTTCCTGATGGTACATGAGTGCCTTTGGTTACAACAGCCCCTGCAGCTATGATACTATTACTTTCGACGATACAATCGTCCATAATGATACTACCCATTCCTATAAGTACGTTGTCTTTTATCGTGCACCCATGTACGATGGCATTATGCCCGATGGAGACATTGTCACCAATGTTCGTCGGAGATTTTTGATAGGTACAATGAATGATAGCACCGTCTTGTACATTCACTTTATCACCCATTTTAATATAATGTACATCGCCCCTAAGTACGGCATTGAACCAGATGCTACATTGGTTGCCCATGCTCACCTCACCAACAATAGTAGCATTCTCCGCTATGTAGCAGTCGTTTCCTATTTGCGGAGATTTTCCGTTTACGGATTTTATCATATTCTACAGTTTCTGGTTTCTATTCTTCAGGTTACTTGGTACTTACGAACAGATATTACTAGTAAAGTGGGAGATGCTAACCTGCGAGAACTTTCCAAAGCAATCCTCTCAGTTGTTCCTCCTTGTTCGGTTGCAAGTCAATGGGGGAATACCCGTTTCAAAAATACGCTAACAATTCCTTTTTCTTCGATGCGGAAACCAAAAGTTCCTTTCCGTTGGAAACCACAACACTGCCACCCTTACCCTTTCGATATTTTACAACCTCGTTGACATTGACCAAGTACGACTTATGGATGCGCGCAAAGGAGAACACTGACAAGGCTTCCTCAAAATATTTCAAGGTCTTACTAACAAGTATTTTCTTGTTTTCAAGATAGATTTCTGTGTAATTGTCATCTGCCTTGCAATATAGAATATCCGATACGTTCAACACTTGAAAGCCATCTTGTTGTGGCAGTGTAATCTTTCCCTCGACAGATTTCAGTTTAGGCTGCAAAACCGTATCTTCCAAAGCATTTTCCTTTTGTTTGATTTCCCCAACATACCCCACGGCCTTTATCAGTTCATCGATATTTATGGGCTTCATTAAATAATAGGCGGCGTGGTTATTCAGCGCATCGATTGCATATTCGTTATAGGCCGTTACGAAAACAGTCTCAAAAGTGCGTTCTGGCACTTGGTCTAAAAGGTCGAAGGCATTTCCAAAAGGCATTTCAACATCTAAAAATACCAAATCTAATTCATTACTTTTTATGAGTTGCAGCCCTTCTTGTATCGATGTTGCCTCCCCCAAAAGGTTTACTTCAACACAGTATTTCGCCAGATAATTTCGGAGTATTTCCCTACTGTTGGCTTCGTCTTCTATAAGTATTGCGTTTAGTTTCATCAACATCTTGTTTATGCCATTCTTGCAAGGCAGTAATCTTTTGATATTCAGATAAATGTATAAGGGTCAAAACTTTGGATTAAAATTTAAATTATTGCCATTTCTTGAACGCTATTGTTTCGTTGTTAAGTGCTTTTTTAAAGGCTTTTGCTATCAACCTCTCAGTCTCCGCAAGCGAATCTGAGGAAAGGAGCCATTCTTATTTAATCCTTTCTCAAGGTAAGCACCACCTTTGTTCCTGAGCCATCAGACTCAAGGTCCGCTATATGCACATCAACTTTATCCTTATACATATCGTTTAAAATAGCGATTCGTTTTTTGATATTGCCCATCCCCTTAGATTTTTGTTTCTTTTGGTTTTGGGTCTTAAGTCCCGCAGATTTCTTTCGACCGATACCATTGTCGGCAATCATAATTTCAATGAATTTCCCATCTTTTTGGCTCAAATCGATATGCAAAAACCCTTTTTGCTCTTTATATCGAAGTCCGTGCCATATGGCATTTTCGATATAAGGTTGTAACAACATCGGGGGAATCTGGAAGGCCGCCACATCAATTGCTGCATCTACATTAAGCTTATAGTCGAATTTTTCAGGAAAGCGCGAATGCTCCAATTTCACATAGAGTTCCAACAATTCAAGCTCTTTGGTCAAGGGTATAAAGTCTTCTTCAGAGTTTTCGAGTACCGAGCGCATTAAAGTAGAGAATTCGCTCAGATACCGGTTAGCACTGCGTTCATCGCTCTTTGCAATATAATTATTGACTGAATTTAGCGCGTTGAAGATAAAATGCGGATTCATCTGTGACCGCAAAGATTTCAACGCCAATAGGTTATTGGCCAATTTTTGCTGTTGATTACTGCGATAAAAGAAAAAAGTGGCCAAACCGAAAAGTATAATTCCAAAAATGAGGGAATAGATAACCCACTTTTGCCGTTTATTGGTTTCCTGTATAAGCTGCTGTTCGGTCAAAGCTAGGTCATACTTGCTCTGGGAAAGCTCCCTTTCTTGTTCGAGCCCAGAAATACGGTTCTGTTTGGTCGCGATTTCGCGATTAAATCGTGCCGCTCTTGAAATTTCCTGTTCCTTCTTTATATACAAAGTATCGACAAGGGCTACATAATCACGATAGGTTTCAAAGGCCTTGGTATAGTCGCCTTTGTATTCGAACACCTCCGAGAGCTTTCGCGTAGCATCTTTTTGCACGACAATATCATATTCTGAACCGGCCTTCTCTATACTCTCTTTCAAATACGGAATAGCCTCGTCATATTTGTCTTGGGCAATGTAGGCATTGGCAATCTTATAGTTAATGCGCTGCGCCGTAATGGAATCGGATTGGGTTAGCACCTGTTGTCGGGACACTTTCGCCTTAGGTAGTTTTTTTAGCTGGCTCAAACTATTTTTTCGGAGCTCGATTTCGGCATCATATTGACTTCTCTGATTATAAAAATCCGCTACCTTTTCTTTTTCTTGCAGCGCCCTTTGTGGGGCGAGGTCGTTGGCAAGTTTCAAAGAACTGCCGTAATAGGCATTTGCTTCGAGCAACTTATTATCCCCTGCATAGGCATCGGCTATTTTCGAGTTCAGGTCGGCCATTTTGAGAGAAATCTGATTCATTCTGGCCACTTTTAGACCTTCCTCATAAAATGTCACCGCCTTATCGATACGACCAAGACCCCGATAGGTATCGCCTAAGTTCTCATAAAGTTCGACTTTTTGGTTCGGAATCAGGATTTCGATTTTCGTCAAGGGTACCAAGACTGTCTCGGCTTCTTCAAACTCTTTGTTTAGCACATAAGCCTTCCCCAAGAGCAGCGTAGCTTTTGAAGATTTATTGGCCACCAAGGCATCTTTATAGCTCGTAATCGCTAAATCATATTGTTTGTGGTATTGGTATACTTCACCTAGGACAACAAAAGAGGCGGCCAGTTGATTTTTATTCCCACGTTTGCCCAATTCGGCAATAGATTGTGTAATAAAATCGATACTCTTTTTGATATCCGTTTTCTTATAGACAACTGCCGAGTCGAGATAGGCCTGATGCATTGACGCTTCCCTTTTAAGCATTTTGCTACGGCTGCCTATTCCCTTATTTTCTTCGGAATAGCCCTCTACCTGAACATCGACATCTTCATTGCTTTTAATGGTGTGACGTTTTGTAATAAACTCAGGACTTCTAAAAATCATGACATCGCCCACGGCGGCCTTAATGGTATAATCTCCTAGACCATTGGTCAACGTATAGGCACCTTTATCGGTCGATACCTCAACGCCCGAGATGGGTGTGCGCGTCTCTTTACCTGTAACAGAACCCTTTATTTGTAAAAGGTTTACGCTCTGTTGCACTTGTGCAAAGGTTGTAGAGTATGATACAAGCACTAGGATCAATATGTGAAGAAAATTTTGCATAATCGTATTTACACAACGTAAACTTAGCGGAATTATGCGGCACAAAAAAATTGGAATAGTCCGAAGACACTATTAAATATAGGTCTTTTGAGTACTTAACAAAGTTGAAAGACCACTTTACGCATTCAAAGTACCTCTTCACTCATTATTCGTTTTTTTAGAAAAAAGTTGGGAATACTTTTATTCCTTCAAAACTATAGTATAAACAAAAAAGCAAATTATTATGAAAAAACTCTTCGGAATCGCAATAATGTCTTTCGCGCTGACCACCTATGGTTGCGAACTGAAAGCAAAAAAAACAACGACATCGCCTATTATCGCACAGGCCTTTACTGCTGATGGGGCAGGAAAACCCAAAAACAACATCGTTAAAATCGCGCTATTATTGGATACTAGTAATAGTATGGACGGCCTCATCAATCAAGCCAAGGCACAATTATGGGACATCGTTAATAAATTTAGCCTTGCCAAATGTGGCAACGAAGCACGGCCAGAGCTACAGATCGCACTCTATCAATATGGTAACGATAACCTATCATCACGCGAGGGTTATATTCAACAAGTGCTCAACTTTAGTGGCGACCTCGATGAAATCTCTGAAAAGCTATTTTCGCTGACCACCAACGGCGGAGAAGAATATTGCGGAGAAGTAATTCACACCTCCCTAAAACAATTAGATTGGGGCAAAAATCCTGATAACCTAAAATTGATATTCATTGCAGGTAACGAACCCTTTGACCAAGGGAAATTAGATTATAAGGATGCCGCTACGAACGCCAAAGAAAAAGACGTAATCGTGAACACTATATTTTGCGGTAATTACGAGCAGGGTATCAACTCTGACTGGAAAAAGGGCGCTACCCTCACAGGAGGAGAATACATTGCCATAGACCACAACAGACAAGTAGTACATATCAATACACCATACGACGACGTCATTATCGAACTCAATTTAAAATTGAACAAGACCTATATTTCATACGGGGCATTGGGAAGTGTAAAAATGGAACAACAACTGGCCCAAGACAACAACGCCTATGAACTTGAAGAAGCCGTAGCCGTTAAGCGGACCGTAAGCAAGAGTTCTCGGCTATACAATAATCGTAAATGGGATTTGGTGGATGCTTCCGAAGAAGATTCCTTCGACATAACTATGGTCGATAAAGATGAATTACCAAAAGAACTAAAAGGGAAATCCGCCTCTGAAATAGAGGTTCATATCGCCGAAAAGAAAGCAGAACGTACCCGTATTCAAAAGGAAATTCAAAAAGCGAATGCAAAGCGGGAAGCTTACATCGCCAAAAACCAAAAAGAAGGAGAAAAAGGCGAACTGGAAAATGCCATGTTGGAAGCGATTAAAAAACAAGCTGCGAAAAAAGATTATCGGTGGGAGTAAAAGGCGCGTCGCAAAGCGCTATTTGGGAATACCGGTTATAGGCAAAAGACAGGTTTTACTGTGCTGCAGGGCAGTAACAATCGTATTTTCTTTCGGTCTGGCCGAAATCGTAGCCCAGCGTAATCTGGTGAAAGCCTCCGCTATCAAAACGGATATCGCCCGACTGGTACGAGTAGTTATAAGAAACCATAAAATTGTTGATATTGGCACCGACTATGGGCGTAAATAGCTGTAAGCGCTGTTGCCCAAAACTATCACCTGTGGCAAATTGGGTGCCGTCGAAACTTCTTCGGTACGAGAGGCCGCCCCAAATGCGTCCGAAATCTACATCTTTGTAGACTTTGGCGTTCAGGTCAATCGTTTTCTCTTCTGTGAATTCGGTCATTTGAAATAGTACAGAAGGTTCTAGCTGCCATTCTTGTCTTCCAAAAACATAACCGGCGGAAATCAAATAGCGGCGAAGATTGTCAATTACAGGTATATTGTCGTTCTCTTTTCCATAACGATACAGATTCCGCTGGCTGCTTAAAAGATTATTGATCGCAAAATGGGCATAGAATTCCATGAGGTTGTACGAAAATCCAAGGTCGAGATTGAAATAACTCTCGCTTAATTTTATACCGGCAATAGCATCATCGGGTATTATAGAACTAAATTCCGATTCATCTAAACTACTTTGTAAATAGGTCGGGCTCAAACCAAAGGAAAGCTGGTTTAGATAGCGTGCATCCCCGCCTAATCTCAAATGATGGGCATAAGTCAGCTTCACTCCCGTTTGGGCATGGTAGCCGTTGGCATCGTTAAATATGATTGCACCTATCCCGCTATTACTGTCCCCAATTCTTGAATGGACATTGATGGTCTGTAAGTTGGGAGCGTCTTCTACACTGAACCATTGCATCCTTGCCGTGGCCCTTATTTTTGTACCCACGCCAATACCTGCCATTGATGGATACACCAAATAATAGTTATCCGATAAATAATCAAAATATACGGGAATTCCTTCCTGTGCAAACGACTGAAAGCCAAAAGCAATGGAGGCGAGCAAAAGCAATAAACGATGTTTCATCTGTTAATAGTAGGGATAATAGATTGTATCGGCTAAATATATTATGTGCGCTAAATATAATGTATAACGGATGAATGGTAACATTATTATGTTCGTTTTAACTTAGAAAATACTCTTACCACCCCGTAAAGCCCCAGCTTTGAAATATAGGCAAGAGCATAGCTAAAGGATTGAAGATCCGAGATACGAAGCACGAATCAAAAGCAAAGTGCTTTTTCCTAATTTGAGCTTGACACTTGAACCTGAACTTGCACTTAATTATCGTATTTTTACCGAAAATCGTGAAACTATGAAGGAGTACAATATAACCGTCGTTAAAACTAATAACCCCACCATATTAAAGTTCGAGACCAATCATTTATTGACCAATGGCAAAAACTACGAGTTCAAAAATATAGATGAGGCCAAAAGTTCGCCACTGGCACAGCAGTTGTTCTACCTTCCGTTTATCAAAACAGTGTATGTCTCAGGTAACTTTATAGGTCTTGAGCGATTTGATATCGTTGAATGGAACGACGTTAAAGACGAAGTCGCACAGCAATTGGTCGAATACCTAAATGCAGGGGAACCTATTGTCAACGAAGAAGAAACGACCCAAAAAGTTGCCGTTACGGTATACGCCGAGGTTACCCCAAATCCGTCGGTTATGAAATTCGTTGCGAACAAAAGTATCGTTCCTGCAGTTTTTGAATTCAAGAATATCGATGAAGCTAAAAACTCCGAACTCGCCAAACAGCTCTTTCAGTTTCCCTTCGTAAAAGAAGTATTTTTCGATATGAACTATGTTTCGATCAGTAAATATGAAGTGGCCGAATGGGACGATATCACCATGCCCCTTCGTGAACTAGTTCGCGATTATCTTGCCGAGGGCAAGGAGGTAGTTAGCGAGAATGCCGTTTCAAATACGCTTAGCAAAGAAGTAGAACCCACCAAAGAAGCGGTTGAATTAGACGATACATCACAACAGATCGTAGATATTCTCGAAGAATATGTAAAACCCGCCGTTGCCAGTGATGGGGGTAACATTCTTTTTAAATCATATGAAGAAGACAGTAAAACTGTAAATGTTATCCTGCAAGGTGCTTGCAGTGGTTGCCCCTCTTCTACCTTTACACTGAAAAACGGTATAGAGACTATGCTTAAAAACATGATGGGTGATAAAGTAAACGAAGTAGTGGCCCTAAATGGTTAATGGGTTCAATTTTATAGGATTTACGTTAATTATTCCATTTGTTATTTCATATCTTGAACAGAATTTAAAAACAAATACGTTATGGCAATTTTAAAAGTTATAGAGATATTGGCAAATTCCGACAAGAGTTGGGAAGATGCCGCAAAGAATGCTGTTGCTCATGCCTCTAAGTCGGTAAAGAATATTAAATCGGTATATATTAACGAACAAAGCGCTACCGTAACAGATGGAAAGATGGATAACTATCGTGTAAACGTGAAAATCACTTTCGAAGTAAAATAAATTCCCATTAAAATACTTAAAAGCGTCTCGATTAAAGTTGGGGCGCTTTTTTTATGCCTTGACATAGCTAACCCGTTATGCTTAACTTTGAGGATGTTCAAGTGGTATCACATCCTTTTTTTATTTTTATTTTTCTCGAACAGCCATGCCCAAAAGCCCGATAAAATGACCTATGAATATACAAATGCCCTTGTTCATGAGACCAGTCCGTATTTATTGCAACATGCGCACAACCCTGTAAATTGGGAAGCATGGAGCACCGAAACACTACAAAAAGCCAAGAAAGAGAACAAACTCCTACTCATTAGTATCGGTTATGCAGCCTGCCATTGGTGCCATGTAATGGAACATGAATGCTTTGAAGATGCTGACGTGGCGAAAGTAATGAACGAAAATTTCGTCAACATCAAGGTCGACCGAGAAGAGCGCCCCGACGTAGACCACATCTATATGGATGCCCTTCAGATGATGACGGGTAGTGGCGGCTGGCCACTAAACATAGTCGCTTTGCCAGATGGACGCCCATTTTGGGGTGCCACCTACGTTAAAAAAGAGGATTGGACGAAAATTTTGGCCCAACTCTCAAATCTATATCAAGAAAATCCCGAAAAAATTCTGGAATATGCGCAAAACATGGCCGAAGGCATAAAGGCGATAAATCTAGTCGAGAACAATGACACTGCCGATATTTTTTCGCTAAAAGAAATCGATAACACCATAAAAAATTGGTCTCGCCATTTTGACACCAAAATGGGTGGTTACAACCGTGCCCCAAAATTCATGATGCCCGTTAACCTGAACTTTTTACTGCATTACGCAACAGCACAAAAAGACGAGGCGATCATTGAATATGTGAATACAACGCTTACGAAAATGGCGTGGGGTGGTATTTTCGACCATGTGGGCGGCGGATTTTCACGATATTCGGTAGATACAAAATGGCATGTGCCCCATTTCGAGAAAATGCTATATGACAATGGTCAGTTGGTCAGTCTCTATTCTCAGGCCTATGCCGCTACACAGAACGAACTGTACAAAGATGTAGTGGAGCGAACCATCGGTTTTGTCGAACGAGAATTGATGGATGAAAGCTATGGGTTTTATTCCTCGCTAGATGCCGACAGCACCGCGGAAACAGGAGAACTTGAAGAAGGGGCCTATTATGTATGGAAAGAAGATGAGCTAAAATCGCTTTTGGGAGATACATTTGAAATTTTCAAGGATTATTTCAATATCAACGACTTTGGCCATTGGGAACACGGAAACTACGTTTTGATTCGTGATGCATCCAAAGAAAAAATTGCAGAAAAGCATTCTATCACCTCTGAAAAGTTGAATTTGCTTATTACTGGTGCTCTCGATATTTTGCAAAAGGAACGCGATAAAAGAAGCAGGCCGCGACTCGACGACAAAATTCTCACCTCTTGGAACGGATTGTTCTTAAAAGGGCTTACAGATGCGTATCGGTATATAGGCAATGAGAAATACCTCAAATTGGCCTTGGAAAATGCAGATTTTATCCTCAAAAACCTTGTCAAAAAAGATGGCGGTCTTTTTCACAACCATAAAAATGGAAAAAGTACCATTAATGGTTATTTAGAAGATTACGCTGCGATAATCGATGCATTTATCGGATTGTACGAGGTGACTTTCGATGAAAAATGGCTGCAACGCTCCGAAGCATTGACCGAATACTGTATCAATAATTTTTTCGATGCTCAAAGCAACATGTTCTTTTTCACTTCAAAAGAAGATGATTTTGTTATCCGTAGAACTATCGAGACTTCCGACAACGTGGTTCCGGCCTCTAATTCGATAATGGCAAAGAATCTGTTCAGACTATCCCGATTTTTCCCCGAAACGAAATACGAAGCCATTTCGCTACAACAATTAAAGAACGTTCAAGACGATTTTGAAAAAAATGCACAAAGTCATACGAACTGGTTACAATTAGCGCTTTACACAAACCAACCATTTTACGAAATCGCCATAGTCGGTGAAAAGTGTGACGAGAAGAGAAGGGAACTGTACACCAAATACCTACCTCAAACCATTCTTTCAGGAACCCCAAAAGAAAGCCAACTAACACTTCTAACAAACAGATATTCAGAAGGCACTACATTAATCTATGTCTGTGAACACGGCTCATGCAAACTTCCTGTAACACAAACAGAAAAGGTGCTTTCTCAAATACTACCAAATTTTAAAGATTAACCTTGAGTTTAATTTTATCCGCTTGATTAGAAATATGTTTTTGTTTAGATTTGCGTTCTAAAAAATAAACCAAATGGAAGAACTTTCAAACTATCAAGAATATTTAAATAATGCCATGAATTGGGTTTTGGAAGCTTTGCCCGATCTAATTTCGGCTGTAGTAATCTTTATCGTGGGATCTTGGTTTATTCGGTTGATCAACAAATTGGTCCGTAAATTTTTCGAGAAAAAAGATTATGACCTTGCCCTTGAAACCTTTCTTCAAAGCTTTATCAAAATGGGTCTCAAGATATTGCTTTTTGTTCTGGTGATTACGCAACTAGGGGTTCAATCCTCGTCTTTAATTGCTATTGTCGGTGCTGCAGGCTTGGCCATTGGTTTAGCATTGCAAGGCTCTTTGTCCAATTTTGCAGGGGGCGTACTTATTTTGCTATTCAAGCCTTTTAAGGTAGGTGATTTTATCTCGGCCCAAGGAGTCGACGGTTCTGTAAAAGAAATCACGATATTTTATACGAAGCTGACAACCTTCGGAAATCAGATTGCTATTGTTCCGAACGGACAGTTATCGAACAATAACGTTATCAATTACAACGCAATGCCCAACAGACGGGATAATGTAAAAGTAGGTATTGGTTACAGTTCAGATATTAAAAAGGCCAAGGATTTACTGTTGCAGATTTGCGCTGAAAACGAAAATATTCTCGAAGACCCTGTACCAGAAGTATATGTAGATGCCCTCGGCGATAGCTCGGTAGATCTGACCTTACGTTACTGGGCAGAGAATAGCGTTTTTTGGGGTGCCCATTTTCATGTTATAGAAGAAACCAAAAAACGTTTTGATGCGGCCGGTATCGAAATTCCATTTCCTCAACGTGACGTACATGTAAAAGGGCAACCGCTAAAAGCTTAGGAGAAGTAATATTGCCAAATTATTTTTTCTTCTGAAGGATAAAATCCTTGAGATAATACGGTTCGAAGTAGGCGACATCTTCAAAGTCACTTACTTCGAATTTTTTATGGGATAATAATGCCATTTCCCTGGCCGATGGAACTACCGATGTATCAAATTGAAAACCTTTAGACGACAATAGGTCCTTACACTTTTCGGCACCACTACCTACTAGGATAACTTTACCTTTTTGAATATAATCGTGAAAGGAAGT
>RCNB010001666.1_pt1 | contig 13863 bp, 8 predicted proteins | sample 2041321 | NCBI WGS metagenome assembly RCNB01 (sample SAMN09708232, study PRJNA481090) | Marine sediment metagenome, whole genome shotgun sequencing project. | reverse complement strand
CTACAAACAAGTTATTCCGGGTCAATCGACCGATGCAGATATTGCCAAATTTTTAAAACAAAAAATGACTGAATTTGGAGTGACTGATGGATGGGCGGCCGATCAAAACCCAAATGTAAATTCTGGCCCAGATCGCGGTCATTCTCATGCTACAGATAAAGTGATTATGCCTGGTGATGTGATACAAATTGATTTCGGAATTAAAGTCTATGATCGTTGGGTGAGTGATATACAGCGCTTTGCTTATGTTTTAAAGGAAGGTGAGACTGAAGCACCTAATGATATTAAGCATTATTGGGAAAGCGGAAAGGCCGGAAATAGAGCTGCATTGTCAGCGATGAAACCGGGAGTTAAGGGGGTAGATGTTGACCGCGCACAGCGCGTTTTGATGGAAGTCGCTAAATCTGAAGATGTTATGTGGAGTACAGGACATCCGGTTGGCTATGTTGCTCATGATGTGGGGCCAAATTTGGGTGGTTCTCAAGCTTCACAAGTAAGACCAGCTTCAGAAAAGCAACTTAAAGAGGGTATGACATTTGCGTTCGATGGCTTTCACTCTTGGAAACTAAATGATGGAAGTTTAAAAACGATTTCGGTAGAGGAGATGGCAGTCGTTAAAAAAGAGGGAGCTGAGTATTTAATTGAACCTCAGGAAGATTTGATTTTGATTGATTAAAGATAGGGCGTATAAAATACGATTGATCACAAGTATAAGTTATACTAAGGCCTATTTAAAGTATCTGCCCAATTGCGAGGTAGGTGAACCTATTTTATCCTGTTGAATGTGGTTTTTGGGTATTTTTCAGAAGAATTTTATCTTAACTATAGGAATGTGATTTGTATCCTCTCCAAAGTTTAGCAAACTTTTGAATTTGCTAATGCAAAAATGTTTTTCGATAATTAAAGACGTTAGTCATGCTTTATGCTTTTTAATTTGCACTCTTATGTCTGTCACTTTATTCAAAGCAGTCGTTAGTTTTTCTACTTCACCATATCTATTATCTCGAAATATTTTAAAAAGTACAATGGTAGATTGCTTTTTAAAGAATTGAGAAGAATTTGCTGGTGAGCAAGAACTTTGCCAATTAAAATCTATAAAGTCTTCTTTAATTACAGGAACCCAATCGATTTTAAACGAGTCCTCTACATCGTTTAAACTTTCATAAAGTTTAAAAAGATTTCCGTCGTAATAGGAGATGAGTGCCATTTGCAGCTGATTACTCGAAATCACCTCGATTCCTTTGGCTTTTAGGACTTCAAAGGCACTAGACTGTGATTTAAATCTTTCAAAACAAATAATTTTTCCCATCCAGCTATTTAAGTTGTCTGAATAGTCTTTTTTTGAGACCTGCATGAGTAAGCTATCTGTTAAACGTATTGCTAATTTAGCTTTAAACAATTCGCTTGATATGGCTATAGAATCTTGTTTTAGGTTTTGGTCAATTAAATTGATAATCTCGTATTCGAATTTTTTAGTTTTTTCAGTCTCATTCCAATTATTAATCTGTAATGCAATTAGAATTCCTATAACGACAAGAATAATTTCGCCGATAGCATATTTTAGGTATCGACCTGTTTTACCTGCCCCTCCGCCGGGCGGGTTTTGTTCCATAATGTGGTAACGTTTTTTTTGGAAGAATTTAATCATTCTCTTTTTTTAGTAGTTATGAGAATAAAAAAACAATATGATATAGACCCGTAACAAACAAAATAATAAGCCCAATAGCTAATAAGCTAATGGCACGTTTTACATTTCTGAATTTCCAATCTGAAATTTTTGATATAATAAAGATTTGCTCTCCCAACTGTTCAAATAACGCATCTTCGTCTTTGCTCATGGTGAAAAATGTTTTTGAAAATTCTTTTATATCTCCAAATTGGGAAATTATGTCTTTAAAGAAAAACATATTTTTAGAGAACTTATCTTCAATTTTAGGAATAAAACAGCGTACGCAGTAAAATATTGAAGCCGATGTACATAAGATCCATGAGCCAATGAGTATATAAAGAATTGTGTCGTTAGTTAAATCATTTGAGAAATTTTCTGTGCCTTGGTAAATAAAATTTAATAAAATACCGTAAAAGGATAATATTAAACCCGCTTTAAGCTCTGATGCCTTAATTAAGCTGGTGAGATAACTTATAGTGCCCCAATAATGATCAATTAAATCATCGGTATGCTTATTTTTTTGATACTCCATTTTGTTTAGCTGTATTTAGTCTATAACGTGGTAAATGGTTATTGGCTTGGCTTTATTCTTTAATTTAATACTGCCCAAGTTTTCACATTTAAAGGATTCCTTTACCTTTTCATAGCAATCTTCAGAAATAATAATTTGATTTTCCTTTGCAGCATCTTGTAAACGTGCTGCAGTGTTAACTGTATCACCTATAACGGTATAATCCAACCGCTTTAGACTCATCGAACCTATATTGCCAGAGACCATTTCTCCGCTTTTTATACCTATAGATACTTTAGGTGTATAGCCTACATCTTTACCTATATCTGTAAGTGTATTTATTTTTTTACATACGGCTAAAGCGGTATCAATAGCACGATCTAGGTGGTAATCTCCTCTAAAAACGGCCATTATTGCATCTCCAATAAATTTGTCGATATGCCCCTTGTGTCCTATAATCTCTTTAACCATTTCATCAAAGTAGGAGTTAATCATCTTAACAACAGTATCTGCTGATGTAGTTTCACTAATCGCTGTAAAACCGCAGATATCTATAAACATGACGGTCCCTTCAATAGTTTCGTTTGACATCATGGTGTTTTCAAATTCCTTATTGCCCATAAAGTTGAGCACATTCTCATCCACATACATTTTTAAAATATTATTTTCCTTTATGGCTTGCAGTGTTTCTTTAATATGCTTGGCATGCTTTAATGTTTTTTCCATAGTCAATGTTAAATCCTCAAAATTGATAGGTTTGGTAATAAAGTCAAACGCCCCTCTATTCATAGCCGTCCTTATATTTTCCATATCTCCGTACGCCGAAACAATTACGGATTTGATAAGAGGGCTTAATTCATTAAGTTTAGAAAGTAGCGTAAGTCCATCCATTTCTGGCATATTGATATCACTTAAAACGATATCTACTTCTGGATTCTCTGCGATTTTTTGAAGCGCTACGACCCCATTTTCTGCAAAGAGAAACTCATATTCTTTTTGCCGAATTTTCTTTCTAAATTTTTGTTTGATTAAAACCTCTAAATCGGCCTCATCATCAACGACTAATATCTTTGCCATTACATTTGTTGGATTAATTTTTCTTTTAATAATTTAAAATCAACAGGTTTAGTGAGGAAATCATCTGCACCAAGCTCTTTAGCTGTGTTATAGTTGTCTTCATCACCATAAGCCGTTACCATCATTACAACTGGTGGAGGTGCCAAATACTCTTTTTTAATGGTCTTCAATAATTCGAGACCACTCATGCCAGGCATGTTAATGTCTGATAAAATTAAAACGGTCTCGTGTCTCATTTTATCTAATGCTTCTAAGGCTTGTTCACCTGAAAATGCGAAAACAAAGTGTAGCTCTTCTTTTCTTATTTCTTTTCTAAAACGTTGTTGAAAAAGTATTTGTACATCTCTTTCGTCATCTACGACTAATATTTTCATGCTTTTGTTAATTTTTTGGTTGGTAAAACAATTTTAAACTCTGTATATTTTCCGACTTCTGTCGTCACTTCTAATTTACCATTATGCGCTTTTATAATATCATAACTCATGGATAAGCCTAAGCCTGTACCTTTTCCTGTAGGTTTGGTAGTAAAAAAGGGCTGGAATATTTTATCTAATGCCTTTTTAGGGATGCCATTGCCATTATCTCTTACCGTAATCACAACACTATTATTTACTTTTTTTGTAATTACAGAAACCGTAGGTTTATAAGCTTCTGATTTTGACTTTGATTTCTTCTCATCAACGGCATAAAATGCATTGGTAAACAAGTTAAGTATAACGCGACCAATATCTTGCGGAATAAGGGCAACTTTTTTTAATTTTTCATCAAAATCCGTTTCAAGAATGGCATTAAAGCTTTGATCCTTGGCTCGAAGCCCATGATAGGCCAATCTAAAGTATTCATCCGTTAGTTTGTTAATATCCGTAGGTTCCTTTTTGCCAGTTCCACTTCTGCTGTGTTGTAGCATCCCTTTTACAATACCATCCGCACGTTTACCATGGTGGGCAATTTTTTCGAGATTTTGTTTAATATCCGATGCTATGAACTTGACTTCTTCTAAGTCGCCTTTCTTCAATTCTTCGTTCATCTCATCAATGAGTTCACTACTGACTTCACTAAAGTTGTTGACGAAATTCAATGGATTCTGAATTTCGTGGGCGATGCCAGCGGTTAATTCACCCAAGGAAGCCATTTTCTCACTTTGAATCAATTGAGCCTGAGCAGATTTAAGTTCTGATAACGTTTTTTCTACCTTTTGTTTTTCTGAATGCAGTAACAGGTTAGCTTTTTGTTTAAGTATTTTACGACGATATTGCATGAAGATGATAATGCTAAGAGCGACCAACACAATTGCCAATAAGTATAAAGCATATTCTTGTTGGTTCTTTTTGCGCATGTTTTCTGCGTCTTTAATATCTTGTTCAGCTTTAGAAATTGCTTCTTTCTTTTCAAAATCATAAGTCATACTCAATTCCGTTGCTTTGCGTATGTTTTCGTCTTTCCTTACAGAATCTCTAATTTGAGATGATCTTTTATAAGTCTTCAATGCTTTGTTGTAATTCCCAGTCGCTTCATAACTCAGAGACAAGCTAATATAGGTGTCTGCAACAGATGGTTCATAGCCATCTCCTTGGTTTATAATCTCTAAACTATGTTCTAAGAACGGAATGGCTTCTCTATATTTTTTTTGTGCTACAAGTACTCTGCCCTTCGTTTGGTAAGATTGATAAATAACTAAGGGTTGTGCTGTTTCATCTGCAATAGCTACTGCCGAGGTCGCTAATTTATAGGCTTCTTTATAGTTTTTAGTCATCTCAAGTGCCAATGCTGCTTTAGTCAAACTAGCGGCTTGAATGCTTTTATCTCCCATAGATTCACCTAGGTCACTCGCTAATATGGCAAACTCATAAGCTTTCTCCCATTTAGATTGAATGTAATAGAGTCCAGAAAGATTAGAATAACCATACAATTCTACATTTTTTAAATCTAGGCTTTTGGCCAATTCTATTCCTTTTAAGAAGGATTGTTCTGATTTTAAAGTATCACCGATTTTTTGATGGGTGTTCCCCATATTCATTAGGGTATAGGCCTGACCGGAAACGTTACCAATTTCTTCGGCTAATTTTAAAGATTCTTGCTGATAAAAAAGTGCTTTCGGAAAATCAGACTGCATTTGATACCCAATGGCTAGGTTACCATAACTTCTTCCTAATTGTATTTTGTTGTCTAATTTTGTGTAAATAGCAACGGATTTTTTATAATATACCGCGGCGCTATCGTATTTACTTTGCATTCCATATAACATACCTAAACCTGAGTAAATAGTTCCGTTTATATCCTCATTTCCTAAAAATTGTGCAATAGAATCGGCTCGGGTAAGCACGTTTTTAGAGGACGCATAATCCCCTTGCGAATTAAAAGTATTTGCCATTTGGATAAGGACATTGGTTTGTCCTTTTTTATATGCAATGCGCTCTGCTTCTGTAAGGGCAGTATTAGCTACTTTAAGCGCTTCCTTTAAGTCTACCTGATTCAGTTTGTAAATCTTATGAACCATTAGGTTAATCCTTGTAGTATCGGTCTTTTCTGAATTTATTAAAGTGGTTAAACTATCAATGTACTTAGTCTGTGATTGTAAGAGACTAATAGAGAAACAGAAAAAAAGAAACAGGTATAACTCCTTCTTTCTTTTATATAAATTAAACTTTTTATTTGGCATCCTTTTTGTTATTTAATTAGATGTTGGTAACATTATTTTAAATTCACTACCTCTAAATTCTTCTGTTTCCACTTTCATTTCTCCACCATGTGCTTTTATAATATCATAAGATAAGGATAATCCTAATCCTGTGCCTTTTCCTGTTGGTTTAGTTGTGAAAAAAGGTTGAAAAATTTTATCAATGATATCTTTTGGTATACCGTTACCGTTATCTTTTACAGTAATAACAATCATATCTTTTAATTTTTTGGTACGCACTGAAACGATTGGTTTATAATCTTCTGATTTTAACTTTGATTTCTTCTCATCAACCGCACTCCGACTACGCTCAGAACAGGCATAAAAAGCATTGGTAAACAAGTTAAGAATAACACGGCCAATATCTTGCGGAATAACATTAATTTTTCCTACATTTTTATCATAATCCGTTTCAAGGGTGGCATTAAAGCTTTTGTCTTTGGCGCGAAGTCCATGATAGGCGAGTCTAAAATATTCGTCGGTGAGTTTATTAATATCTGTAGGTTCCTTTTTACCAGTGCCACTTCTGCTGTGTTGTAGCATCCCTTTTACAATACCATCGGCACGTTTACCATGGTGTGTAATTTTCTCAAGATTTTGTTTAATATCTAAGGATATGGCTTTTGCTTCTTCAATATCACCCTTATCAAGCTCTTCGTTCATTTCATCAATGAGTTCGTTACTCACTTCAGAGAAATTATTAACGAAGTTTAATGGGTTTTGTATCTCATGAGCAATACCAGCAGTAAGTTCTCCTAGACTTGCCATTTTCTCGGATTGTATGAGTTGCGTCTGCGTAGTTTTTAAATCGTCTATAGAAGCTTCAAGTTCATTGGTTCTTTCTTTTACTTTCTCTTCTAAAAACTTGTTTTCTTGTGTTAACTTCTTGGCTCTGAATATAATATAGATTCTTAAAATACTGGCAGCTATGACGGCAAAAAGAACATAGGCCCACCAAGTCTGCCACCAAGGAGGACTAATTTGAAATATCAATACAGCTGGAGTAGACCATTGCTTATTAAAACTTCTTGAGGCCACCTTAAAGGTATACTTACCAGGTTTCAAATTATAGTAGTTCTTCGTCTTTTTTCTTCGCCCCGCGTAACTCCAATCGTCATCTTCACCATCAAGAATAAAGCGATAGGTTAATTGTTCTCTATTAAATAAATCACCACTTGCATAACTGAAACTTAGACTGTTCTGATTGTAAGGAAGTACAAGACCCTCTGGCGTAGAATAGGGGAATGTAATAGAGTCCCATTGTATTTGATTTATCCTCGCATAAGAGGATGCTTTATTATTTAGGGAATCAATGCCACTTTTTTTATCAAATCCAGGTTCTTCATCCATTACGAACATCTTAGTAATGTAAGTACTACTTGCACTTCGATCGGGTTTCGGTTCTTCATTAAGAATAAGGAGTTTTGCTTCATTGGATGTATTGGTAACACCTGCCCAAAACTGTCCGTTCTTTAGAAATATTGGGGCCCCTTGTAAATAGTCGTTTGACTTAAAACCTAAACCACCATTAAAATTAAAGAACCCTTTGTTTGTAGTTTTGGCAGTTGATTTATCTATGAGAATAAGACCATTTAAACTGGCGGCATACATTTTATTTCCTTTTTCTATAAGGTCAAAAAACTCTGCAGGTAGCAGGCCGTTTTCCTCCTTTAAATTGGTCAGTGTGTTTTCTTCCAGATTTAGAATAGCAATGCCGTTTGAGGTTGCGACCCATAATTCCCCTTCTTTTGATATTAAGGCTGCGCTTCCGTTGTTATCACAAAGGCCTTGTTCTTCTCTTAGATAATTAATGGTATTCGTCTTGATATTTAATTTTATCAAACCATTAGACGTCGATGGGATCCATAGTATTTCCTTATCATAAACCATTAAGGCTCCACGGGTAGTTTTTAAAAAATCAGCATCAGTCTTCGATACTGCTTTTTTTAAGGTATTACTTTTAATGTCATATAAGAATAGACCTAATGGTGAGTATAGCAAAAAAGTATGCTCATTTACCGCTGCACGTCCTAATATGTCTAAGGATTTTTTTGGGTCACTGGCATATTGGGTAAGCGTATTTTTTTGACGATCAAAAATAGAAAAGCCTAAATCTGTATCGATAAAGAATTTATCTTTTGATATCTCTTTAACATCGTTAATGCTGTTTTTAAAGGGATTATGCAGCATGCCATGATTGAGTGTTTTAATAGTTTTTTTCTTTGGATCAATAATATTAATCCCTCCGGCAGTTCCCAGCCATAGTTCTCCTCTAGAGTTTTCCTCAATTGTCCAAACCTCGTCATTAATTAAACCTCTGGATTCATCAAAATATTCTGTTTCTAGTGTGAAGTCATTTGCTATAACGATACCTTTATCTAAAGTACCGAACCAGAGTGTACCATCTTTTCTTTTTAGGGAGCGGACTCGCTTTTGGTTGCCTACCATGTTGCTATTTAGACCAATAGTTTTCGAGCTTTTTTTATCGTTACTTAAAATAAAAATTTCATTCGTTCCAGCTATCCAAAAATTACCTTGATTATCTTCTTCGATCTTATGTCCCTGTATGGTATAACCATTTTCAGAAGAAAGCACTGCTATTTTTTTATTTTTTAGCGATACTTTTAGTACTTCAGGTGAAGGAATGTTGGTGCTAGAAGAGGGAGGTATCAATTGACATACCCATACATTACCTGTTTTATCCTCTGTAATATCATAAACAAATCCATTTAAAGTATAATCGGCATTGCCAGATATTTTTTTAAGGGATGCTCTGTCTTTGTCTAATACGGCAAGACCATTGTCGGTAGTAAGCCATAAGTTGTTCTGGCTGTCCTCAAAAAGAGTGAATCCTTTTTGTTTACTTGTAATATCCAATTTTTGTAATTTTTTCATTTCAGCATCCATCCTGTAAATTCCATCTCCATAAGACACAAAATACATGCTGCCGCTCTCATCACAAAGAATCTCTATCCCCAAAAATCGTTCTGTCGGAGGAGTAATCATGTATTCTATATCATTCTTAAAATCCAATACATAAATACCGTTACGAACGGTAGACAACCAAAGTTTTCCCTGTTTGTCGTATGTCATACCATAAACATACCCATAATCATAAACAAATGCATTCTCACCATCATAGAGTGTTAAAAAGGATGATGTAGAAGATGATGCTATCCAAATAGATCCATCTTCAGTTTCTATAAGTGCGGAAATTTCATTGGTTGGTAAGCCTTCATTTGTTGAGAGTTGCAGTAGATTGGCATTGGTGCCTCCCATAATTGCAGGAGGCTTCATTTTTGTAATGGTGGGCTTTTTTATAGCAGATTTTGTTACCGTAAATGGTACAGAATCATATTTCAATGTTTCGGTAGGAAAATTATCCCAATCCAGATCATATTCTTTCATTGGGGTCTTCAGTGGCTTGAATGTATTTAATTCAAACGGTTCGCTAGGCAAGTCATCTACATTCAATGCATATGTTACAGGGGTCGTTAACTTATCTGAGGTTATGGTTTCCCATTCAAAAGACTCCGAATCTGTAAATTGTAAAGGAATAGTTTCTGGAGTCTTATAATCGCCAATAGTGGTTTCTGTTTCTGATTTACTGGTTTTTTGACAAGAAATTAGAAATAGGCTAAATAAAAGACTTGCAATAACAATATGATATTTCATTAAAAGTGTGGTTTTCATTTTTATTTAATTGTCATTCAGGGAGTTTGGTAATTTTATAATAAATTCTGTTCCTTTACCTTCTTTAGTGTCCACTTTTAATTCGCCACCATGGCCTTTGGTTACGATGTCGTAGCTTAATGATAGTCCTAAGCCTGTGCCTTGTCCAGTGGGTTTGGTGGTAAAAAAGGGCTGGAATATCTTGTCCCGGACCTGCTCAGGGATCCCCATGCCGTTGTCTTTGACTGTAATTTCTACACTGTTCTTTTTCTTTTTCGTACTGACGGTAATTATTGGTTTATAACTCATATTACCAAAAGCTTTGGTTGTGATGGATTTCTCAAGAACAGCACTTCGACTGCGCTCAGTACAGGCATAAAAAGCATTGGTAATTAAATTTAAAATTACTCTGCCCATATCCTGAGGAACAATATTGATGTTACCGATAGATTTATCAAAATCGGTCTTCAATTCTGCATTAAAAGATTTGTCCTTGGCACGCAAACCATGGTAGGCTAGGCGGAGATATTCATCGGCTAATTTGTTGATGTCTGTAGGTTGCTTTTCACCAGAGTTGTTGCGACTGTGTTGTAACATTCCTTTTACAATACCATCGGCACGCTTGCCATGGTGGGTGATTTTCTCAAGATTTTGCTTAATATCTAGTGAAATGGCTTTTGCTTCTTCAATATCACCCTTATCGAGCTCTTCGTTCATTTCGTCAATAAGCTCGTTACTCACTTCTGAGAAATTATTGACAAAATTTAGTGGGTTTTGGATCTCGTGGGCAATACCAGCGGTAAGTTCACCTAAACTTGCCATTTTCTCAGATTGGATCAGTTGATCTTGGGTGGCTTTTAAGTCTGCTATGGTTTGCTTTAATTCTGTGGTACGTTCATCAACTAGGTATTGTAGTTTTTTGTTTTTTAGCTTTAACTCATCGGCATGCCACGTATCACCCTCTTCTGTTTCAATCGCTAATGAGCCATGCCAATGTATTACTTTCCAAGATTGATCTTCATAATTTAAGACTGTGGTAATTCTCAATGGTAAATTATTAGCAATGCCATCTAGTGTATAAGTTAGTTGTAATTCATCAACAAAAACAGCAACATCATTAGACCCAATAATGCGTCTTAAAATCTCTTTTTCTTTAAATTTGAAATCTCCAAGAAGTTTTCGTTGATCCAGTCCTAAAAGCATTAATTGTTTAGCGGCGTCAATGCCAAATATTTTTTCTTCTAGTGTTGTTCCATAGCCCATTATATCCTTGGCTGCTAGGGATGCTATTTTTTCTAATTGTGGCTTATCATCCAAAATTAAATCAAGCCAATTTCGATACGTTTGCTCTAAAAGATTCTTTTTTTGATCTGTCATTTGTTATACTTTATAAAGGTAATTGAATACTAAATACAGTGCCTTCACCAGCAGTGGTATCTACTATTAATTCTCCACCATGTGCTTTTATAATATCATAACTCATAGATAAACCTAAACCTGTTCCTTGTCCTGTGGGTTTGGTGGTGAAAAATGGTTGAAAGATCTTCTCCTTAACGCCTTCTGGGATGCCATTACCATTGTCATTCACTGTAATAACAATACTATTTTTTTTCTTCTTTGTACTAATGGTTACCGTAGGATCATAATCTTTAATACCTGACTTTTTCTTTTCATTGACCGCATAAAACGCATTGGTTAAAAGATTTAATATCACACGGCCCATATCTTGGGGAATCACATGCATAGACGCTAGGCTTTTATCAAAATCGGTCACCAATTCGGCATTAAAGGATTTGTCTTTTGCGCGAAGTCCATGATAAGCTAATCGTAGATATTCATCCGCTAATTTATTGATGTCCGTAGCTTCCTTTTCAATTGTACTGGCACGACTGTGTTGTAGCATCCCTTTTACTATGCCATCGGCACGCTTGCCATGATGATTTATTTTCTCAAGATTTAGCTTAATATCTACTGAAATGGCTTTTGCTTCTTCAATATCCCCCTTATCAAGCTCTTCGTTCATTTCATCAATGAGTTCATTACTGACTTCAGAGAAGTTATTGACAAAGTTCAGAGGGTTTTGGATCTCGTGGGCTATACCTGCGGTAAGCTCACCAAGACTTGCCATTTTCTCGCTATGAATCAACTGAGTTTGGGCAGACTTGAGCTTAGTTAACGCCATTTCTACCTTTTGCTTCTGACGGCGTAAGACTACATTTGCTTTTTGTTTTTGTTTATTATTTCTAAAAAGTATCAAGACTATGATTAATACAGATAAGACGATAGAGCCTAAAGCAATAATCAGATAAAGCTGTCGGTTTTTTATACGATTAACTTCCGCATCTTTTGCATCTTGCTCTAATTTGACTAAGGTTTGTTTTTTTTCGAATTCATAATTCATAGTCAACTCCGTAGTCTTTTGAATATTCTCTCTAGATCTTATAGAATCTTTAATGGTCGCATAGACTCTAAAATTAGAAAGTGCTTTCTTATAGGTACCTGTATTTTCGTAACAGGTAGCGAGTTCAGAATATATTGCAGCCAAACTTTCATCATATTCATCAGATTCTTCGAAAACTCCTAAGCAGTTTTCATAGTACTGAATGGCTTCTTTATAATTTCCTTGTAGCATTAAAATATGACCAAGAGCAGAATTTAATTGACAGATAATAATGGGCTGACCAGAGGCTTCTGCATTAGCTTTACCTTTTTGTATTAACGCCTTCGCCTCCGCGAACTGTTGCAGGTTACCAAGAGCTCTGGCTGCTTTAGAATAGCTTGATGCTTCAATAGAGATATCACCTAATTCATTTGCTAGCTTTACAGCTTTCATGGCATAGCGATGTGTCTTATCCCAGTCCTGACTATCGGTATATAAAGAGGCCAAGTTGGAGTAGCTATACACTTCAACAATTTTAGTACTTGCCTGTTTCGCTAGATCTACGGCCTTAAGTAATGTTTTTTCAGCACGAGGTATATCACCCAACTTTGTATAAGTAATCCCCATATTTAGGGTTGTGTAGGCCTGTGAACTAATGTTTTTTTGTTTTTCAGCAAAATCAAGAGATTTTTGTTGATAAAATAAGGCCTGTGGATAATTGGATTGCATCTGGTATCCAATCGCGATGTTGCCGTAATAACGCCCGAGATTTTGATCATTACCTGTTAATTTAGCAAGATCAATCGCTTTTTTATAATAAGCACTAGCTGAATCGTATTTACCCTGCATACCATACATCATGCCATAAGCGCCCGTTATATTAACTAAGGCTGTCGAGTCGTTCATAGATAACATAATGGCTTTCGCATCATTAAGATTTAACTTCGCTTTTTCGAATTCGCCTTTCCTCATAAAATTGGTAGCTATGTTTCTTAAGGCATCGATTTCTCCTTTCTTATATTTTAATTGCCTTGCTTCTAAAACTATGTTTGTACCAAGAGCAATAGCTGAATCTAAATTGACTTCAGCCATTTTCTGAACCATTTGATTGCTGCGATTAATGCGCTCTGTATCTGATTTCGAATTTTTTATGAGTATTTGTAAGCTGTCTATTACTGCATTTTGAGCTTGGCTAGACCTAGCAAATGCGAATAAGAATATCAGAATTAAAAAGGATTTTGTTATGCTAAAATCATTTAGTTTTTTCATGGTCATTATATAATAGTAAGTATGATACTAAATGTTGTACCTACACCTATTGTTGTTTCTACGCTTAATTCGCCACCTTGTGCTTTGACGATATCATAGCTTAAGGATAGTCCTAAGCCAGTGCCTTGTCCTGTGGGTTTAGTGGTGAAAAAGGGTTGAAATATTTTTTCTTTTACGTCTTCTGGCACACCATTGCCATTGTCTGTGACTGTAATAATAACACTATTTTTTCTCTTTTTTGTGCTAATGGCTACCATTGGATCATAATCTTTAATCCCTAACTTTTTCTTTTCATTGACGGCATAAAAAGCATTGGTTAAAAGGTTTAAAATAACACGCCCAATATCTTGGGGTATCACATGAATAGGGGCTAGGCTTTCGTCAAAATCGGTCACCAACTCAGCATTAAAGGAGGTGTCCTTGGCGCGAAGGCCGTGGTAGGCTAAACGCAGATATTCATCCGCTAATTTATTGAGGTCCGTAGCTTCCTTTTCACTTTTGCTAGCTCGGCTGTGTTGCAGCATCCCTTTAACAATGGCGTCCGCACGTTTACCGTGGTGGTTAATTTTTTCAAGATTTTGAATCACATCATCCATAAGGGCATTCAC
>RCNB010001665.1_pt1 | contig 13863 bp, 12 predicted proteins | sample 2041321 | NCBI WGS metagenome assembly RCNB01 (sample SAMN09708232, study PRJNA481090) | Marine sediment metagenome, whole genome shotgun sequencing project. | reverse complement strand
GAAGCGCTGGCAACTCTCGTTGTTAACAACATTCGCGGTATCGTGAAAGTTGCAGCGGTTAAGGCACCTGGCTTCGGCGATCGCCGTAAAGCCATGTTGCAGGACATCGCTGTTCTGACCGGTGGTCAGGTGATCTCTGAAGAGGTTGGTCTGTCACTTGAGAAGACAACGATCGAAGATCTTGGCGAAGCCAAGAAGATTCAGATCACGAAGGAAGCAACAACGATCATCGACGGTGCCGGCAAGGCTGACGACATCAAGGGTCGTGTTGAGCAGATCAACGCAGAGATCGAAGAGTCTTCGTCGGACTACGACAAAGAGAAGCTGCAGGAGCGCGTTGCCAAGCTGTCTGGCGGCGTTGCCGTCATCAAAGTTGGTGCTGCAACCGAAATTGAGATGAAAGAAAAGAAAGCACGCGTTGAAGATGCACTTCACGCGACCCGCGCAGCCGTAGAAGAAGGTGTTGTGCCGGGCGGTGGTGTTGCGTTGATTCGTGCTGTTAGCGAGATCTCGAAGCTTGTAGGTGACAATGACGATCAAAACGTCGGTATTGCCATTTTGAAGCGCGCTGTTGAAGAGCCGCTTCGTCAGATCGTTCGTAATGCTGGCGGTGACGCAAGCGTAGTACTGAATGCTGTTGCCGAAGGCAAGGGCAATTATGGCTACAACGCAGCAACCGGCGAGTATGGCGACATGATCGAAGCCGGTATTCTTGACCCAACCAAGGTGACGCGTTACGCACTGCAGAACGCTGCTTCTGTATCCGGTCTGCTGCTCACAACCGAAGCAATGGTTGCTGATGCGCCGCAGGACGATTCAGGCGGCGGCGCGATGCCTGATATGGGCGGAATGGGCGGAATGGGTGGCATGGGCGGCATGATGTAAGCCCCGCTTTCCAAGTAATACAGAAAAGCCCGACGAGAAATCGTCGGGCTTTTTTTGTGCATGAGCCGAGTGCGGGTCTCGTGATATAAACTCCAGCAATGATTGAGCTTAATTTTGTCGCCGTTGTGGGGTTCATCGCCGTCGCCATGTGCTGGTCGCTGGCTTTTACCCTCTATCGCGTGGGCGCGGTCGGAAGTGTCGCGCGAAAACTTGCGCTGTTACTGCTGGTCGAAGGTGTCACTTTGATTTCGACAGGCTTTATCGATTCGGTTTTGACGGCGAGTGTGAAGGAAGCAGGCCTCTATGCCACGTGGTATCGAGCAGAAATTATTATTCATACAGCTGGCGATTGTTTGATGTTGGTGCTGTACCCGCCGTTCCTTGCAGCTGCTTTACGAACGAAAATGACGCGGCCTTTCGAGTCAAAGTCTGTGCTTGTCGGACTGACGGCCGTCACCGTCGGGACGTTCCTGATGGCTGTTTTCGCGCCGACGAAGTACGGACCGTTGCCGCTATATTTTTTGCTTTGCCTGTTGTTCGGGCATGCCCTGGTTGCGTCTATCCAGGCTTGGCGAGAAGCGGCGGGTTCTGCGCGGGATCGCGCACGATCTTTTGCGATCGCGTTTGGAATTCGAGATGTCTGTTGGGGGATCGTCTACGGCGGTGCGATATGGCTGATCATGCAGGACGCTTATTCGATAGTCGATGATGATCCGACAAGCCTCGTTTACCTGGTTTACGCCCTTGGTACATTGCTCGCGGTGCCGCTAATTGCTTACGGCATCCTGCGAACGCAACTGTTTGACATTGACTTGAAAATCAAGTGGACGATTAAGCAATCGACGCTCGCCGCGATTTTCGTTGCCGTTGTCTATTTGGTTTCGGAGGGCGCCGATCGCTTCCTGTCGGAGGAGCTTGGTAATTGGGCAGGTCTTCTTGCGTCGGCACTGGTCGTGTTCTTCCTCGCCCCGTTGCAGAAGTTCGCAGAGCGTGTCGCAAGCGTGGCAATGCCCAATACCGAAAATACACTGGAGTACGCGGCGTTTCGAAAGATGCAGGTTTACGAATCATCGTTCTCTGACGCGTTGCTCGGCGGGATCTCGGATAAAGAACGGGTGCTACTGGATACACTACGCGATACGCTCGGTATCTCGTCGGCCGATGCAGCAATGCTCGAAAACGACTTGTTAGAAGGACGCAACGGATAAATGCCACTTGTCGCTCACAATAATCTGCCCACATTTAACCGCCTGCGCGATCGCGGTCAGGAAGTGCTGTCAGCAGAGCGTGCGCGCCACCAGGATATCCGAGAGCTGCATATTGGACTATTGAACATGATGCCGGACGCCGCGCTCACAGCGACCGAACATCAGTTCATACGCCTGGTTGGCTCGAGCAATCAGATAGCGCAGTTCTACGTCTATCCGTTTGCGATTCCCGAGCAGGAGCGGGGCCCTGACGCTTTGCAGCACATCGAAGAGCACTACTTCGGTTTTGCAGAGCTCAAGAAGCAGGGTCTCGATGCCCTCATTATCACTGGCGCAAACCCGGCCAATGCGGAACTTGAAAGCGAGTCATTCTGGAACCCGCTGATGGAGATTGTTGAGTGGGCGGGCAACAACGTAGCCTCGGTCCTGTGTTCATGTCTCGCAACCCACGCTTTGGTCAAATCGATTCACGGCATTGAACGACAGCGATTGCCGAGAAAACAGTGGGGAGTTTACAGCCACAAAATCAGCGCGCCGGAGCATCCTCTCACTTGGGAGATCAACACGCGATTCGATGCACCGCATTCGCGTTACAACGATGTGAGCAAAAATCAACTGGAAGAGGCCGGCCTCACCGTGCTGGTGGACAGTGACGATGCAGGCGTCCACTTGGCCGTCAGCCCTGATCAATTTCGTTTCGTCTATTTCCAGGGGCACCCTGAATATGACGCGATCAGTTTGCTAAAGGAATACAAGCGAGAAATTCAACGCTTCGTTGAGGATATCCGCGATACAAAACCGCGATTCCCAGACAATTATTTTTGTGATGAGGCAACGGCCATTGCTGAAGGATTCCTGCACGCGGCTCTCAAGGCGAAAGCCGGCGGTGATGCATTGCCAAAATTTCCGGACGCCGAGCTGCAGAAGTTTGTTGACAACACCTGGGGGGATACCGGAAAGGCAATCGTCAATAACTGGTTGGGTCTCGTGTACCAGCTCACCAATCTCGATCGTCACCGTCAATTCATGAGTGGCGTCGATCCGGACGATCCTCTGGGACTCAAATAGCGCTTCTGTCAGACCATTTCGCGGCTGCACGAGAAGCGAGATTCGGTGTACTATCTGATCCCCTCCAACAAGGAACAACAACCATGGGTTTCAGCACCAAACAGATTCATGCAGGCGTTACTCCAGACCCCTTAACCGGCTCCATTCTGACGCCGATCTATCAGACGACGACCTACGTACAAGACTCGGTCGACGAGTATTTGGCGAAGGGCTATTCCTACTCGCGCTCTGGCAACCCGACGGTTCGTGCGCTTGAGCTCAAACTCACCGAGCTGGAAGATGCTACCGATACCATTTGCTTTGGCACGGGTATGGCGGCCGTTCAGGGAGTGATGCTCGCGTTTCTTAACGCCGGCGACCACGCGATTATTTCTGACGTCGCCTACGGCGGAACGTACAGGCTGTGCACAAAGATCCTGAGCCGATTTGGTATCGAATTTACGTTTGTGGATGGTTCGAATCTAGATGAAGTCGCGGCGGCGGTCCGTGACAACACGAAGCTATTCCTGACTGAAACGCCCGCTAATCCGACGATGAAATGCACGGATATTGCGGGCGTGTCGAAGATCGCCCGCAAGGCCGGTGCCGTGCACGCGGTCGACAATACGTTCCTGACGCCGTATTACCAGCGGCCGCTGGAACTGGATGCAGACATGTCTATTTACAGCACCACAAAATACATGGACGGTCACAACGCGACCGTGGGTGGTGCGGTTGTCTGTGCATCCCAGGAACACGCCGACGAAGTGCGATTCATTCAGGGAAGTACCGGCAGCATCATGTCGCCGCAGGTCGCTTGGCTGACGTCGCAAGGGTGCAAGACCATGGCACTCCGGTTGGACGCTCAATCGGCTAACGCGATGGCGATCGCGGAGTTTCTTGAGGGTCACTCGAAAGTTGAGCAGGTTTGCTATCCGGGACTCAAGTCATTCGCGCAATACGAGCTGGCCAGTAAGCAGGCTACGGGCTACGGGGCAATGCTGTGGTTTGAAGTGAAAGGCGGCCTCGTTGCGGGCAAAAAGCTCATGGACAATATCGAGCTCTTTAGTCTTGCCGAGAATCTTGGCTCGGTCGAGTCACTGATTACGCACCCGGTCACAATGACCCATGCGGCGGTCGAAGAGGCCGAACGCATCCGGGTCGGAATTATCGACGGCTTGGTCCGCGTATCCGTCGGCCTCGAAGATGTCGAAGACCTCATCGAAGCGTTGGATAAGGCGCTCGAACAGGTCTGAGATAATGTCGGATTTTAAGCATTTCGATACGCTTTCACTGCACGCCGGACAAACGGTCGATGACGAATTCGGCGCGCGAGCGACGCCTATCTACCAGACGACGTCCTATGTCTTCCCGGATGCAGATACCGCGTCATCAATTTTTAACCTGGAGCGCGGAGGGCATGCCTACAGTCGCATAAGCAATCCGACGGTCGCGGTACTCGAACAACGCATTGCCGCGCTTGAGGGCGGCTCCGCCGCAGTCTGTACGGCGTCCGGAATGGCGGCGACGTTTTGCGCGATAACCGCGATCCTCGGGCAAGGGGACCACATCGTTGCGTCGTCGCAAATGTACGGCGGCAATATCAGCCTGATGAAAAACACGCTGCCGCGTTTCGGAATCACCACGACATTTGTTGATCCTACCGACAGCGATGCGTTCCGGGCGGCGATTCAGGACAATACCCGGTTGATTTATGGCGAGCTGATAGGCAACCCGGGTCTGGATATTCTGGATCTCGAAGCGGTAGCGTCAATAGCCGCTGAGCATCATCTGCCATTCATGGTCGATGCGACATTCAATACGCCTTACCTTTGCAAGTGTTTTGATCATGGTGTCAACATCACCATCCACTCCGTTACGAAGTGGATGGGTGGACACGGTGTCGCGATCGGCGGCGTGGTCGTCGATGGTGGCAATTTCGACTGGGGTCAGACCGGCAAATACCCGACGATCACGGAGCCTTACGCGCCATTCTCGGGACTGAATATTTGGGAAGAGTTTGGGCCGACGGCATTCGCGACGCGTATCCGTGCCGAGGCTATGCGAGATATCGGACCATCAATGAGTCCGATGAACGCGTTCCTGTTATTGCAAGGCCTCGAGACCTTGTCACTGCGCATGGATAAGCATCTATCCAACACCCGGGAAATACTGGAGTACCTGGGCAACCACGATCAGGTGTCGTGGGTCAGCCATCCGGACCTGCCTGATCATTCCAGCCACGCGCTCGCGAAGAAATATCTTCCAAAAGGCGCAGGCTCGATCGTCAGTTTCGGCGTCAAGGGTGGCCGCGATGCGGGAAAAGCCTTTATCGAAAACGTCAGCCTCGCATCGCATCTTGCGAATGTCGGCGATGCGAAGACGCTGATTATTCACCCGGCGACGACAACGCATTCACGCATCGATGCCGAAGCACTGGTCGCTGCCGGCATTACCGAAGATATGATCAGGCTGTCGGTTGGTCTCGAGGACGTCAGAGACATCAAGGTCGACTTTGAAAGCGGATTTCGCGCCGCAAAGAAAATCGCGGGCGCCTAGAAATGTATTTCGACGTTAATGGCAAGCAGGTTTTTGCGACTACGGGCGGCAAAGAATTCGACAACGGCAAGCCCGTCGTTCTGTTTCTGAGCGGCAGCGCGCTGGACCATACCTTTTGGGCGCTGCACTCGAGATTCTTCGCGTTTCGAAACTACTCCGTACTTGCACTCGATACTCCGGGGCATACCCACTCAGAAGGTCCTGAATTGACGTCTATTGAGGATCTGGGCGACTGGGTAAACGACGTCGTCGAAACATTGGGTGCAGACAATATTTCAGTGGTTGGCCATTCACAGGGCTGCCTCATTGCGCTCGAATATGTTTCGCGTTTTCCGGGCAAAGTTAGAACGGTTTCATTTATTGGCAGTGGTCTCGCCACGCCCGTAAACCCCGGGCTGATAGCCGCCGCGGAGAACGATCCGAGTGCGGCGATCGATATGATGATCTCCTGGGGTTTCGGCGAGGCCGGTCACCTTCATCAAGGACCGATCCCGGGCAACTCAATGGCCACCGGTGGGTGGAAGACCATGCAACGCAACGCCCCGGCCGGTTTGGCGACCGACCTGAAGGCCTGCGATGCCTACAAGAATGGAGAAGCGGCAGCCGCGAAAATCCTTTGCTCGCATCAGGTCATTCTTGCGAGCGGAGACCGCATGACGCCCCGTAAGGCGGGCATGAAGCTCGTTGAACATCTGGCAGCGCCGGAATTTCACCTCATCAAGAACAGCGGCCATATGATTCCGTTGGAGGTCCCTGACGAATGCCGATTGTTGTTGAGAAATTTCATTTTCGCCAATAATCCGGCGGTCTGAAAACAAAGACGGTAAACCATGGTCGAAATTAAGAAAGCCGCCGTCATCGGCGCAGGCACCATGGGGCTCGGCATCGCCGGCCAACTCGCCAATGCGGGTATCGATGTGTTGCTACTCGACATACCGGCCGATGGCGACCACAGAAATGTTCACGCCGAACGGGCGATTGAGCGCTTGATGGACGAGAGCCAGCCCGGGCTGACTCACAAAGACAATCTGTCGCGTATCACGATCGGCAACGTTGAAGATGACCTCGACAAACTGGCGGACGCGGACTGGATTGCAGAAGCCATTGTCGAGCGGCTTGAGGTCAAGAAAGCGCTGTTCAAGAAGATCGACGCGGTTCGCAAAGCCGGCTCAATCGTTTCCTCAAATACCTCGACCATTCCGATCTCGTTGCTGGTCGAAGATATGCCCGTTGAGTTTCGTTCCGAGTTTGCAATCACGCATTTCTTCAACCCGGTTCGTTTCATGCGTTTGCTGGAGATCGTCCGCGGCGAAAGCACCAAAGCCGAAGTGATCGAATGTCTTGAAGCGTTCAACGAAGCGCGCATGGGCAAAGGCATCGTCGTTTGCAACGACACGCCAGGGTTCCTGGGTAATCGAGTCGGCGTGTTCGCCATTCAGACAGCACTGCATCTCGCGTTTGAAATGGGCTTGTCGCCTGAAGAGGCGGATGCCATCTTCGGCAGGCCGATGGGCATTCCCAAAACGGGTGTTTTCGGACTCTATGATCTGATCGGTATCGACCTCATGAGTGACGTCGCGAAGAGCCTGGTGTCCATTCTTCCGGAAGACGACGTGTTCCACGAAGTCTCCGCGGAAATCCCTGTGATGGCGAAGATGATTGCGGATGGTCATACGGGCAACAAAGGCACCAGGGGGGGCTTCTATCGGACGCTCGGTGGCAGCAACGATCGCGAGACGCTCGACTTCGATAGCTTCAGCTATCGCGAGTTTGATGACAGCAAACCACAGGTTGCGATAGAAGCGGAGCTCGCTGGCGATTTCACCAGACTTTTGGCTACCGACGACAAATACGGTCAGTACGCGTGGGAGATTCTGTCGCGAACACTGTGCTACGCCGCGAACCTGGTGCCCGACGTCAACGAATCTCTCGTCGCTGTCGATGATGCGATGAAACTCGGTTACAACTGGTTGCAGGGTCCGATGGAAATGATTGATGCGATAGGTGTCGATAACTTCATCGTGCGCCTTGAGCAGGAGGGCCGTGACGTCCCTTCATTCGTTAAGACAGCTGCAGGGAAGAGTTTCTATCGCGTTGACGACGGGGTGCTTCAGTACCTGCTCGCGGACGGCAGCTATGCTGAATTGCGTAGAGCCGCTGGAGTCACACGATTCAGTGAAACTCGTCGCACGATCGCACCTATTGCGGAAAACGCTGTCGCCAGCTATTTCGAGCTGCCCGACAAAATTGGCATCGTCGAGTGGCACAGTAAAGCGAATACGCTTGACGGCGACTCCATGGCATTGCTCGAAGACGCCATCGCCCATGCGAGCGAGAATTTTCGCGGCCTGATAATCCATAACGATGCCCAGCACTTTTCCTGCGGCGTGAACCTGGAAGGTGTCCTGGCTTTCATTCGAAGCGCCGACTGGGCCGGGCTCGATCAGTTTCTCAATCATTTCCAGCAGACCGTAATGGCGATGCGTTACTCGCCGATACCGGTTGTCGCGGCGCCATCGGGCTTATCGCTTGGCGGCGGTTTTGAGGTTGTGCTGCACGCAGATAAGGCGATTTTTCACGCAAACTCCGTGACTGGTCTTGTCGAGTCGCTGGTAGGCGTTGTGCCGGGCGGCGGCGGTGTGAAAGAAATGTTGTATCGCTGGTCTGAGCGAGAAGGCGATGTCGTCAAGGGTGCGTGGCAGGCCTTTATGAACGTCGGTTACGGAAAGACAGCGAGATCGCCGCTCGAGGCTGAGCCGCTGGCCATGTTCCGCAACGACGTCGACAGTTACGTTATGAATCGTGATCGCCTCCTCGATACCGCCATTGGCGTGGTGCAGGAAATGTCCGGCGACTACTCGACTGAAAGGCGTCAGCCGCTCGCTATGCCCGGGCGCGATGTTTGGAGCGAGATGATTGAGTGGTTGAAGAAAGCGCAGTCGAAGGGCCATCTGACGCCGCACGATGTAACAACAGGATCGCAAATCGCGATGATTGTAACCGGCGGTGATGTTGGCGCCGGCGTGATTATGACCGAAGAGGAAATTTGCGGCCTGGAGCGCAAGGCGTTTCTAACGCTGGTCAAAACACCTGAGACCAGGGCCCGAGTCGAACACATGCTCAACCACGGCAGCTCCTTACGTAACTAGCGCTTAGTCAATCGGTGGAATCTTGATCTCCGGTTTGATCCAGGGTGCTTCGCAGACCGTGGCAGCGCGTTGCCCATCTGCAGCGTCAACGATGATCTCGCTTCCGACATCAGAATGCTCGACAGAAACATTCGCCCAGCCGATATTTTTCTCGAGCCGCGGCGAATAGACACAACGTGTGACATGGCCGATTTTTTGGCCGTCTACAAGAATGCCCCAGAAATTTTCGTTCGAGCCCTCGACCGGTTCACCGGAAATCTCGATTCCGATAAGGCGTCTCTTCACGCCCTCAGCTTTGATCTTGATCAGCGCATCTTTGCCGATGAAGTCATCGTCCTGATCCAGATTCATAAACTTTTCCATGCCGATCACGAACGGATTATCGCCAAGCGAAATGTCTGAAATATAGGACAGCAACCCGCCTTCGATGCTTCGGATCGTATTCGGTGCAGTGGGTTTAATGCGGTAGGGTTCGCCTGCCGCCATGATGCGTTCCCACAATTGATCGCCATAGTGTCGGTCTTCGAGATAAATTTCGAAGCCAAGTTCACCACTCCAGCCGGTTCGGGATATGACAAGGGGAATGCCATCAAGCTCGGTGTGTGCCAGGCGGAAATACTTCATATCCAGCACCCAGTCGCCAAACAAGTCTCGGGCAACATGTGGAGATTTCGGTCCCTGCAACTGCAGCGGTGAGACATCCGGTTCGAAAATCTTAACGTCCATGCCGCTGTTCACGGCTGCACCCGATGCCCACATCAGCACATCGCCATCGCCGGGCGATAGCCAAAAGCGATCCTCCGCGACACGAAGCAGAATTGCATCGTTGATGATCCCACCATCCTGGTTCGTCAGCATCATGTACTGGCACTGACCGACCGCGCATTGGGACATGTCGCGTGGCGTCAGGATCTGAATGAACGGAAAAGCGTCAGGTCCGGTGATTTCGATCTGGCGCTGACAGGTCACGTCCCAGAGCGTGACGTCGTTGACCAGACTCCAGTATTCATCGACCGGGCTCGAGTAGCTGGTGGGCATGTAGGTGTGATTGTAAATCGTAAATGATTTCGCGCCATATCGCAGCGTAGCGTCAAAAAACGGCGACTTGTGAACGCGAGGGCCGAACGAAATCAGAGGAGCGCTGCTATTTGAATTCATTGCTTGGGTCGCCGAAACGAACTGCGTTACAAAAAAACTACTTTTGCCACAACTTGCCTTGAGCGGCAAGCCCTGATCGTTACTTATCACTCACATCGAACGCTCGCCTTTCCCATGTTCCACTATCCGACGATCGACTCCCTCTCGACACTGTTCCCATATTTGACGTGCGGCTTCTCTCAGTTCATTTGAACATTCGGCAAGCCCCCATACTTGAGACAGGTCTTCGCTGATTTCCTGGAGTTTCGGTGGCAAAGAGGATTTTCGGGTCACCATTCCCCCCTGTGGATCTTCACAGATGTACCGTATCGATCCGATCCCGGAATAGATCAGTCGTGACATGCACATCGGGCAAGGTTCCAGTGAAGATATCAGTGTTAGCGTGCCCGGATTCCGCGGCCTATGTTGGTCCGTCTCGAATTTAGTCAGAACGACCATTTCAGCATGTAAGTCTGATCGAAAGCCGTCGACAAAGGTCTCGTTGTAGCCGTCAGCCAGCACTTCGCCTTTGTCGTCAAGCAATACAGCGCCTACGGCATATGTGCCGAGTTCTGCCGCCGTCGCGGCGAGTTGGCACACGCGCGCTGCAGCAACGTCGTCTTTGAACGACGCTGAAGGTTCATATTGATCAACATACTTCTTCCAGTCTTGCATCAGGCCCTCCAGTGAGTTGCGAGCAGCAATTAACTCGATTCGGCATTGGAATCGAATTATTTGATGAGCTACTGTCTTTTTGTGAATGCCATCTGCCGAGACGAAGTCTGGAACATCGTTAAGCAGATTGGAAGTGTTGATTATCTACCTGAATACGACGTTAGTGTCGTTACGATTTTGCGGCGTTAAAGCGACCCGTATTATAGGGGTCAACGCCAATGCTCTCCTCGACGATGTAAGTTGATTCTTCATCCAGGGTGAGTGTCCGGACGGTCACGGTATCGCTGCTCGAAAGCTCCACAGATGTTCCGCTGGGGGACTCAGCCGTGCGGCCGTCATCTCGATCGTCCCCCATCCAGTTGAACGCGGTTTCGTCGCCGTACAGATGGCCTGATTCTTCTCGACTGCGGGCTGCTGCGAAGCTGGGTTCGTCCGCTTTTTCGGCGGTGGTTTGACGCTGCAATCCCAGCTTTAGCCAATTATCGGACGTCTTCATCTTCGATATCTCCAGGGGCGCACGAACGCGCTACCGCAACAAGATAACCAGCAGGTGAAAACTCAAAGTGTGACGTACGACACACTTGCCTCGTTTTGGGGTTAACTACGCGGCCAAAATACAGTGAAGACCTACCGTAAATCCGGACGCCTGCTTTCGGCTGGAGCAGGGTCTTCAAAGGGTAAGTGCCAAGCAATATCAGGAGCTACAGCCCCGCGACCCAGGCGATGAGCTCCGTTAGAAATCGCAGTCCCGAAGATACCGCTGTGTCATGCGGATGGCTGAAACTCATCTCGATGATTCGGCCGCTTTCCGAAACAGCAACGCCGATCCGACCCACAACGCAAAGAGGATCCCGTTTAGCATCAAGAGCGACTGCGGCGGGGTCGGAGGGAATCCCAACCCGGTGACCGCCGTGATAATGCCGACCAATGCCTGAGCGAGCGCAATCCCGACGGCGAATCGGTAGGTGGTGTTCTGGCGAATTCGGGGCTCATTCATAAAGCGAAAAAACTGAATGCAGACTGCTACGTGGAGTCCCTGATCTGTCGATGGACCTCAAGCAGCAATTCATCGGGATTTACCGGTTTGGTAAGGAATGTGACGTCTCCCAGATCTTTGATTACGATGGCATCGGACGTATCGCCGGATACCAGCACAACCGGAATATCGACAGTTGCCTGATTTCTAATTGAGTCGATGACATCAACGCCGGTTTCTTGGTCACGGAGATGGTAGTCGGTAATCAGAAGGTCGGGAGTTCGCCCTGACAGTTTCTCAATGGCTTCATTTCGCGATGAGGCTGTTAGTACTTCGAAGCCCTCTGACATCAGAAACATCGCGGTTGCGTCCAGAACCGCCGGTTCATCGTCAACGACGATTATCAAACCGGTCATGAGTTCCGGAGTTGACGTTGTGGCGGCCTCGCTCAACGCGATTACCGAGCTTTGCCCTTGTGGCACAACGACGGAAAATATTGAGCCTTCGCCGGGCTTCGAGTCGACATCCAAATCGCAGCCCAGTAATTCAGCCGTGCGCTTCACTATTGACAGGCCCAGACCGAGACCCTCGGGACGCTTCTTACCTTCTCCCAGCTGGTGAAACTCCTCGAAGATATGACCAATATCGTCAGGAGCGATGCCCAGACCTGTATCGACAACCTCGAGTCGAATTAACCGGTCCCGATGCATGCAGCGAAGCCGAACAATACCCTCGCGAGTATATCGAATAGCATTTGAGAGGAAGTTCTCAAGGATCTGAGCCAAAAGTCGAGCGTCACTCCGTGCGACATCGCCGCAAGGTTCGATGACCAGTTGCAAGCCTTTGACCTGCGCTTGCTCCTCAAACTCAGCCCGGAGGCTATCGAAAATATCCTGAACGACACAGTCCGTGATGTCAGGCTTCACAATTCCGGCTTCCAACTTGCTGATATCCAACAGCGCATTGAGCAAGCCAGCCATCGAATCCAGAGACTTTTGTTGTTTCTCGATAATGTTGTGATGCAATTCGCCAGTTGCTGATTTCCTCGCGACGCTGTTGAGAAGACTCAATGCCTGTATCGGTTGCCTGAGATCATGACTGGCAGCGGCCAGAAAGCGGCTCTTCGCTCGGCTGGCATCCCTCAGTTGTTGCCGCATTTCTCTTTGCGCGGACACGTCCCGAACCGTTGCAGATATCAACCGACCTTCCGCGGTCGTGACCGGACTCAAACTGATCTCGACCGGTATCTCCTGTCCGTCCTTTCGCTGTGCGCATAGCTCCAACCCCGAACCCATAGGCCGCGGGCTCGGATTGTTGAAATACCCGTTGCGATGATTTGGGTGAGCATCCCGGAAGCGCTCCGGCAACAACAGCTCCACTTGCTGGCCGATGAGTTCGTCGGGTTCATAGCCGAAAACGTCTTTGACGCGCCCGTTTACGTACTGGATGCAACCACCCGCATCAATGACGACGTGAGGGTCAGGGGCAGCATCCAGGAGGTGCTTGGCAAGTGTTTCCGATACATCCATTCTTGTTGCTCTTTGTGGACTTGATAGACCACATATATTGCCACAACCCGATCATGGATTTGTTACACAACAGTCGCGAATTTCCGAATTCCGGCGATTTCCTGTCAATCAGAATATCTCCGAATTGCTCGTTGACTCAGAAGAGTTATAAACGATCTGCTGGCGGAGTTCCCTGAGGACTTCCCAGCACGCCGCTGGATGGAGAAGTTTGAGCCACTTGGACGGCGATGGCCGATGGGTGTCGACTACGAGCGCAGTTTTCGCCTGGATGTCATTGACCACGACAAGGGGCTCGTTGTCCGCGGTGAGCTACCCGGTGTCGAGAAGGATGACATCGAAGTCACGATCATGGGCGATCGACTCATGCTTGAGGCTGAGAGAGAGTTTGACGAAGAAGACGGGAAGGATGCCTACTATCGTCACGAGTTTGGATGCGGAAAGTATCCACGCCGAACTCAAAAACGGCATTCTGGAAGTCACGCGTCCAGAACTCGAGGTAGCTGAACGTCACGCTACAAAAGTCGCCTAGCGACGCGCCAGTGTGACGTAAACGGGGTGGCTAATGCCGCCCCGTTTTTTTGCACCGATCGACCGTCTTGCAGGTATGCTTGGGCGCTGCATTTCACGGCGGGAGTATTGATGTGCGAAGACGCATACGAGGTGATTTTTTGAAGTGGGGGCTCTTCCTTGTCTTGCTC
>RCNB010001664.1_pt1 | contig 13864 bp, 12 predicted proteins | sample 2041321 | NCBI WGS metagenome assembly RCNB01 (sample SAMN09708232, study PRJNA481090) | Marine sediment metagenome, whole genome shotgun sequencing project. | reverse complement strand
CCCGGAGAGGCTAGAGCAGCTCTACTACTTCCTCGGCGCGGGCCGGGGCCACGACGGTCTTGCTAGTTGGGTTCCTCGTCGTCGCTCGCGTCCGACTGGGCGATTGGCGGGGGGAGGCTCGGACACAGAGCTTCAACCGTTTCTTCGCCGCTTCACTCGCAGCCCCGTTCTTGACGGCGCTGATGCAGCCACGCGTCGAGTCATCGCGGCCGATTCACACCCTTTTCTTCATCATCTGTGCAACCGTTTGCCTACTGCCCACCGTGGCCTGTCTCTGGGAGATCTCCCACGCTCGCCGAGCCGCTCCAGCTCCGACGTGGCGCGTCCGTATTGGGGCCATCGGGCCATGGTTCATCGTTGGCTTGCTCTTTGCGGCCTATGCCCTGTGGTTTTCGCGCCTGGCGATCAACAATCACCACGCCCTGCAGACCCGCCTCCTCGACCTCGCAATTTACGACAACATTTTCTACCACTCGAGCCACGGCAATTTTCTCGGCTGCAACTTCATTCCGACGGGCAACCATGCCAACGCCCACTTTGACGCCATCTTGGTCCTGCTCTCGCCCCTCTACTACCTCTACCCGCGGGCCGAGTTCATTCTGGTGCTGCAGGCGATCTGGTGCGGCGCTGGCGTGGTACCGGCCTATCTCCTGGGGCGGGATCACCTTCGTTCGGCGTGGGCCGGGGTAACGCTAGCCGCGGCCTGGGCTCTCTATCCCGCGCTGCACGGCGCCAACCTCTACGAGTTCCACTCCCTGACCCTGCTCGCGATGCCGATGCTGTGGCTTCTGTATCTGATCACCACGAGCCGCCTGCGCGCCTACTTCATCCTCTTGCCCTTCGTGCTCTTGATCCGAGAAGACGCGTCGTTACTCATAGGCTGCGTCGCGTTCGCCGCCATTCTGACTCGAGATGCCCGCCTCGTGCGGGCCGGGTGGATCACGATCGGGGTGGCCGCTCTCTACTTCATCTTGGTCAAGACAGTCATCATGGGCAGTGCCGATCCATTGGGCGGCGAATACGGGTTCAGCTGGTACTACGAGGACATGACAGGCGGGAAAAGCCTGGGGGGCATCCTACTTTCGCTGATCACCAACCCGACCTTCACCATCGATTTCGCACTGCGCGAGTCCAAGCTCATCTATCTGACGCAACTGCTACTGCCGTTGGCCTTCTTGCCCCTGTTCGGCAAGCCTTGGCGCTTCGCGACAGTCTTCGGCCTGTTCTACATTCTACTGGCGAGCCGCGGACCGGTGTTCTCGATTCACTTCCAGTATTCGGTGGTGCTCTTCCCTGTGCTATTCGCCCTTACCCCGATCGCCATACGCCGTTTGCGGGACGGCGATCTGGCCAAGCGAATTGGCCTGGCTCGGCCGCAGCTCGTTGCCGTGCTGCTCGGAGCTGTGTTGGCATCGAGCGCTCTGATGGCCTGGAAATTCGGCAGCGTAGTGCCCAACACGTCCTTCCGCGGCGGCTGGGCCAAGATTCCGCACACTCTGACCGTGGAGCAAGAGAAGCGGTACCAGGTGCTCCGCAGCCTCGTTGAGCAGGTCCCCGCGGACGCGTCGGTCGTCGCCACCAGTCGCGTCGCCCCGCACATCAGTAACCGCGCAGAGATCTGGGACTACCGACACAAGGGCCCCGCGGATTACCTGATTCTCAACACCGGCGAGCTCAACGGTTGGACGAAAAAACTCCACAGGAGCAGGCTTGCGGAAGGGAAGCTTGAGCTGGTCGCCAAAGACGGTAGGCTTCAGTTGTTTCGCTTCGTCGAGTGAGGGCATGACGACGCCATGAAGAAACGGCTGCTCGTCCTGGGTCTCAAGCTCCTCTGGGGCCTTGCCCTTGTGATCGCGGTCGGTTGGTACGGCGACATCGGTGAGTCGTGGAAGGCGATCGAGACCGCCCGCCCAGCTCCTCTCGTGCTCGCAACGTTCCTGGGCGTGCTGTCCGTATTTTTAGGCGCTGTGGGGGTGACCCTGCTGGGCCGCGCGGTCGACGACAGATTGGGTTGGATGCCGGGCATCAGAGGCTTTTGCATCGCCTGGGTCCTTGGATTTTTTCTGGGACGGGTCTCTGAGTTCTCCCTGCCTTGGTTCTGGCGGCACTACCTGCCTGTGCCGCAGGGGGCGGCGGTGGTCTTGGTGGACAAGCTGGTTTCCCTCTCCTGGTTTACGGTTCTGGGTGCCTTGGGTCTCGGCTTGCTCGTCGATCCGCGGGCCGGACTACTGGCGGGTGGGTTCGGCGCCATGGTGCTCGGGGGTGTTTTGTTTGTCACGCTCTCCGATTCCGCCTCGGGGCTCGCGGCCAAGCTCGTACCGTCCCGCTGGATCGACCGGCTACAAGATCTGCCCGCTACATTTCGTTTGGTAACACAGCGTCGCCGGAGCGCGGTAGTCGCCAACGTGATTATCACCGGTCTGCGTGCTGTGCTGCATGGTGCGATCCTGGTGGCGTTGATGTCCGCAATCGGGGAGACCCTCGATCCGATCATCGGCACCGTGATCCAAGCAATGGTCGCCCTGACCTCGCTCATCCCCGGCAGCCTCATGGGGCTCGGCTACTGGGAGTCCGTCTATGTGATTGGTCTGGGCCGCGTGGGCATCGGGACGGCCGACGCCCTTGCAGCGGCGCTGACCTGGCGGGCTTTAAACCTCCTCATCATGCCGCCTGTCTTCCTGTTTGGCTGGAGCCAGCGAGCCGGTGGAGCCGCCGCTACCGAGCAAAGCGGCACCTGATCCCTCACGCCGAAATCGACGCCGTCTCACGATTCACCAGACGTGCGCGCGACTACTGCTGCCCCGGCTTCGTGGCCACCGCCAGATAGGATATGCCCAAGTCGGTGTCGTAGAAGCGGCGTTGAAATCGAGCCGCACCCCTCAGGAGCAAGCAGCCCATGGGATTGGAGTACAGGTGGAAAAACCGCATCTCCAGCGATCGGTCGATGCCACTCTGCTGCGTCCTCACCGAGTCTCCGCGTGCAATCGCCTCGACGTCGACCCCTGCCGCGCGCACCTGGATCGTCTTGGCAAGGATCCGCGCGCGTTCGACGAACCAGGACGCTGGCCAGCCGATGGTCCACACCTTGTCAATCCTGAGGCCGGCGCCCCGAAGGAGTCCCTCCACGTCGGCACGGTCATACCGTCGATGGTGCCCCACTAACACGTCCGTGACATTCCATCGGCGTCGATGGGCAGGGACCGAGATCAGAATCTGTCCTCCTGGTTTCACCAACTCCAGCCACGACGCCAGCGCTCCCGCATCGTCCTCGATGTGCTCCAAAACCTCGAACGCGGTCAGTAAGTCGAAGCTCTCCGCGGGACCGTCGGGGACGCTAGCCTCGATGGAGAATCTCTCATCACCGGCCAAGACTTCCCGGGCGATGCTCCGTGCTTTCCCCGAGAGCTCCACTCCGACACCGCTGTATCCACGGTCAGCGAGATCGTGGAGCAACGCACCTGCACTGCATCCAACCTCCAGCACGTGTCCTGGCGGCCGTCCCTTGAGTGCATCGAAAATAGCCGAGCGTCGAAGTAGGTAGGTGGGGGTTGGCACCCAACCCTTTTTCGGCGCCACAACGCCGTAATGCCGATGTATCTCCATACGAGTGAACTCGTCACGGTTCATCATCTCCGCGCTGAGCCGCGAGGGAGTAGCGGCACCCACCACCACTGTCAAACCGTCGCCACTATCCACGACGCATGTACAAGCGCGGCTCGATCACGGCGTAGGTAACTCCGTCAAACCGGCTCGGGTCGGACAAACGTCCTTGAGGCGCCTGACGCACGGGCGACGGGAGTGCGGCGAGAATCAGCAGCCCCTCTTCCTCCCTCTGTTGTCGCTTGCGAATTTGCGTGAGGCCCGTTGCTGTGCTTTGGGACTATGAGGTGGTTGGCTCGAATGCTGTCGTGAAATACACTTTGCCTCGATTTCTGAAGATTCTCGCTGCTGTCAGTACGATCGCTGTCATCGGGCTAGCGGTTTTTGAATTGCTCCCCGCCCCGGAGCCTCGCACCCGTATGCGGCTGGACGCGCAACGCAACCCGCTGGTCGTCTTCGTGGTCATCGATGCTTTGCGCCGCGATCACGTGGAGACCTTGGGCAGCAAGCGAGCCACGACACCTCACCTTTCCCGGCTGGCGAGCGAGGGCTTCGTGGCCAGCGGCATGCTGGCGCACTCGTCGCAGACTGCCCCGTCGGTCGCGTCGATGTTCACGTCCAACGCGCCCCACGCGCACGGCGTGCAGTTTGACCCTCGTACGCGACGCTTCGGGAACAACGGCAAGTCCGAGTCGCCTGTCCTAGTCGAGAGCAACCTCACCCTTGCCGAAGTTCTCTCCAGCGAGGGTTATTTCACCGCCGCGGCCGTCGCCAATCCGTGGCTTCGCAAGGAGTTCGGATTCGCGCAGGGATTCGATCACTACGTAGAGATCCCCTGCCACAAGGCCGGCCTTGGTGTATGCGACGGAGCACGGATCAACGAAGAGGCCTCGAAGGTGATTCAAGACCGTGCGGCGGAGAAGTCCTTTTTGTACCTGCACTACCTCGACGTCCACAATCCCTACGCCCACGCCGGCAAGCTTCCCGAGGTGTTCCGCAATGGTCCCGGCCGCGTGGTCTACAAGAATGGCAAAACCAAAGGAGTTTCCGCGAAAAATCTCGCGTACACCATAGACGCGTACGACGATGGGGTGCTCTACGCCGACTCCCTCGTCGGACAACTCGTGCGGGAGCTCGAGGCCGCCGCCGCCGAACGTGATGTCCTGCTCGTCATCACGAGCGACCACGGCGATGAGTTTTTGGAGCACGGGGGGATGGGTCATGGTTTCACACTCTACCCGGAGCTCATCGAGACCTTCGCGATCTTCTGGCGACCCGACAATCGGATGATGCGACCGCGAGACGAGCGGTTGTCGGGAACGATAGACATCGCTCCAACGCTCCTTGATCTAGTTGGTGTGCGGAAACCGAAAGAGATGGCGGGGCGGGCGCTTCTGGAGTCCTCATCCGGCGGAGCGGTCATTGCGGAGCTCGCAGGGAAAAAAGCAGCCATCAAGGAGCACTGGGGCCTAATCCGCGACCTGGACACACAGAAGGAGGAGGTGATCGCATACTCTGGTGCGCGCGAGTCGGGACCTACCCCGGCGCTCGTCGCGGAACTCAGGTCACTCCTGGACTCGCTAGAGGTCCGCGAGACGCCGGTCGACAGCACTGCCCCAGATCCCGCGGTCGTACAGCAACTGAAGGCGCTCGGGTACATCGAGTAAGCCGCTGGTTCAAAGCACCCGGTTTGGAAATGCGTACCTATTCGTAAATTTCCCACCATTGCTGGAGGGTGTTCGTCATCTCCTCGACTAGATCCGGGCGTGGAGATGCCAGATTGTCCGTTTCATAGGGATCGCTGAGCACGTTGTAGAGCTCGACGTCGTTGTGCATCCAGCCGGCGACCTGCCCGTCGTACCTCAGTGTGACATCCTCGTTCGGTGCGTAGGGAAGAATCAATTTCCAGCCATCTTCTCGCACAGCGTACCGGTACTTGAGATTGGCGATAGGATCATTCACATCCACGGCTGAGCTCGCGAACAGCTCGCCAAATAACCCATTGCGATCGGCCAACGCATCGGTGTCGAGCAGGTTCAACCCGGACATCTCTGCGGGCGGCTCGATGCCGGCAGCTGCCAACATAGTGGGTGCGAGGTCGATGCTGCCTACTAGCGTCGTTTCGTCCCAGCCCGGTTCGACCACGCCCGGCCATCGAATCATGATCGGCGTCCGCATACCGGCATCGTGGGGAGACAGTTTTGACCGTGTGTCGGCCACGCCCTGATCGCCGACCGGCTGGATCCAGCCGTTGTCGCTCACAAAAAGCACGATGGTGTTTTCGCGATAGCCCTTGCTATCTAGATGCTCCAACAATCCACCGACCGTCTCATCGAACCAGTCCACCATGGCGTAGTACCTGGCGACTTCAATGGGCCGGCTAGGAATCTGATACTTCGCCAGCAACCTGTCAGGCGGATTGTGCGGGGTGTGAGGTAGAAATGGGGCGTACCAGACGAAGAAGGGACTATCCCCGGTTGTTTCCAGGAAATCGAAGATAGGTTGAAGTCCTTCTCGGCCTATCTTGAGCCCTTCGTCGCCATGCCGGCCTCCTGCCTCTAGCACTCCGTGTGTCATGCCAGCGGTAAAGCCGTGATCCTGGGGTCTGCCTTCCCACCATTTCCCGGATTGATGGCTGACGTACCTTTTCTCCGCCAGGTATTCGCTGACCGTCTTCGTATCCTCAAAAATCTCCACCATCATCGCTCGCTGCACCGGATCGTAGCGATTCGGTGGGTCGTTGCCCGTGATGCCATGCTCGTGTGGAAAGAGCCCGGTAATCATGGTTGCCAGGCTGGGCCGGCATACGGACGTCGGAACATACCCTCGCGGGTACACCATGCCCTCGCGGGCCAGTGCATCCAGATTAGGTGTTTGAATCACCTCGTGCCCCATGAACCCATAATCCGTCCACGCATGGTCGTCGCTAATGATCAGCACGACATTGGGCAAGGGCTGCTCAGGATTGGGCAGAGGCTCCTCGGGCAGCGCACAGGCTGAAAGGAGTGCGCAGAATACAGCGAACAAACGGATTGGGCGCAACATAGGGTTGGGTGTTTGTCGTTGGGAGTGCAATCAAGCCCGTGGCGAGAGCCGCCCTGAGGAATGTGCCATGCCGAGTAAGAAGAAACAATCGAGTGAGGCCGCGGGGCGAGTTCGCTCCTCTAGCACCCGACAGTTTCGCGCCTAGCGTGGTGAGACGAGCTCTTGCAGCCGCGGGAGGAGTTCAGTCTCCACCAGAATCTGCGGCGTGTAATTCTCGCGAAACAGGCGAGCGCCGTTTTCCCCGAGGCGTTGGCGCAGCGCCGGAGAGCGCTTGAGATCCAAAATCGCATCCGCGATCGCTTTGCCGCTGGCCATCTCGCAGAGGAGTGCGTGCTCCCGGTCGACCAGGAGCTCTTCGCTTGCCGGCGACCGGCCGGTGACCACCGCGGCGCCCGCGGCTAGGCACTGGTAGACCTTGTTCGGCACAACGCGCCGCGCCTTTGGCGTGTCGCCAAAAATCCCGAGGCACACGTGCGCCTCGTGCATGGCCTGACGCAGCTGCTCAGGTTCGAGCCAAGCAATGAGCTCCAGATTTTGGAGGCCCAAGCGTTCGGCGTAGGCCTTGCTCGCGGCGAAGGTCTGACCGCCGCCCACGATCTTGAACACGATCTCCGGATCATCACGCAGCTGGTTCGCGGCATCGAGGATGTACGGCATCCCGTGCAGTGGCGCGAACTTGCTGTAGTGGAGCACCACGAACCGGTCCTCGCTCGGCGCGGCAGGCTCCTCCGTGGCATAGGCGGGATCGGCACCCACGAGGACGCGCTGAAACTTCGATGGGTCGAGGTCGAATTCTTCGCAGAAGTATTCGATGTGTTGGTTCGTATCGAGGAGCACCAGGTCGGAGAGCTTGCACGACCATCTGTCGATGAGCCGTAGTAGGCTCGCGCTCAGGCTGCCGCGCCGGAACACTTTGCGGTCCTCCACCGAGGTGTCGTACAGCGACACGAATGCGTCGAAGACCAGGGGCTTGCGACGCAGCCAGCTCAACAGGCGGGCCGGGAAAACGTCGAAGTGCCCCAGATAGCCCACCAAAACGATATCGTGCGGCGGAGCGAGAAGGTAGCGAAAACATAGTTGCGTATATGCGAGGGCGAGCTTCGCCGCGATGACTACATACTGTGCGGGGCCTTTGAATGCGCTCGTCTTGTACCTCATGGTTTCCCAGAGCGGCACGTGGCACTCGACGACCTCAATGCCGGCTTCGCGCATGCCGCGCATCAGTACCTGATTGCGATCGTAGCCGGCCTCATAGGTGCCAAACATGCACACGCGCATGACCACTCCTACGGGTCGTCCGTTGACTCGCGCACCGGCAGGATCTCAGGGACGTCCTTGCGTTGGTATTGGAAAGTCATGAACTCCCCCAGCAAGCCAATGGAAAAGGATTGGGCGCACACCAGGATGAGGAGCACGCCCAACAAGAGGAGCGGGCGGGGTCCGATGGCTTAGCCCGCGAACCAGAGCACCGCCAGGTATCCGCAGACGTCACCACGCCCACGGTCGTGTTGAACACCTTCGAGAAGAGCCTGCGATTGAGCGGGTCCCGGCGTTCGACCTTCCAGCCGACCACGACGTCGACGCGGGCGTTGTGAATGCCTCATACGCTTCCCTCAGCTGCTCACTTACGCCCATACACCCACTTCCTTCGCGGGGAGATGTACGCTGTCCGGGCGCGTCGCTCAACCTCAGCCTCCCTCCTTGGCTTGGAGCCGTCGAATGAACGGATTAAGTCCAGCGCATCGTCCGGACGCGATATCCGGATTTCGGTCCGACGTCGGCACACGAGAAGCTTCTCGAAGTGCACGCCCTTCGGATGTCGGTCGAGACGCTCCGGCGAGCTCGTTCAGATCGATGGCTCGGACCACCACTGGTTTGAAGATCGCGGACCCCAGCGTGTGCTTCTGGTGTACGTGGATGATGCCACCGGCAAGCTCATGGAGCTTCGGATGTGCGAGTCCGAGTCGGCGTTCAGTTACTTCCACGCGACCCGTTCGCATCTAGAACACCACGGCAAGCCGGTGGCCTTGTACGGCGACAAAGCCGGGGTGTTCCGCGTCAATGCGAAGATCCCGAAGGCCGGCGACGGCTTCACGCAGTTTGGACGCGCGATGAGCGACCTCAATATCAACGTGATTTGCGCGTTTGGCAGACGATCTCTCGGATCCGGTGGTCATAGCTGCGACGGCTTCGGAGGCGCTGCGGCATGGCTCCGCGCCCGCCACACTCGGCGCGTCCGAGCTAGCTCGGGCTCGGTGCGCAGGGCAGGGCGATGTCATTTTTGCTTACGGGGGTGTCGCAGTTGCGAACACCGATCATGGGAATGTCTGCGGACGCAGCACGGCAGACCGCCGCGTGCTCGAATCTCTCCGTGTCCGCCAAAGGTCCCGAGAGCTTCGCGAGTTCGCCCTTCTGGTCGATGTCACGGGCGTCCGAGAGTTGGTGTCGAGGCCTGAGTTGTGAGCTGCCTCACATCGCTTGTTTGGGCGACTGCCGTGCCGTCGTAATCTCGCACACGGGGATGCACATCCTGGCTAATTTGGGAAATTCTTGATGGCGAACTGCGCCCCCGGAATGTTAGGGTCGTCGCCCCCACCCGTTCCCACGAGGACTATGTGCCGAGCGTACGCCCGACATCACTACTAACTCTCTGTCTATTCGTTGCAGCTGCGCTCAGCGTCGCGAGCTGCGCCGAGGACGCGCCCACGAGTGAGAGCGGTTCGCTTAGCGTCCGCCTCCAGCTCCGCGGCGAGATCCAGATCAACCAAGTCACTTGGGAGATCACCCGCGCCGGCATGCCGCCGATGAATGGAACGATCGACATGAGCGCACCCGGGTCGACGCCGTCCGTCGAGGTCTTTGGGCTTCAGCCTGGGGAGGGCTACTTGATCACGATGGCCGCCACGTCCGTCCTCGGTGAGACGTCATGTGGCGGGTCGGCCGAGTTCGATGTCGAGTCTGGTGTCTCAACCAACGTGATGGTGCTGCTCAACTGCAAGCCACCTCAAGTGTTGGGGGGCGTTCGAGTCAACGGCGAGCTCAACGTGTGTGCCGACCTCCGCGTTGTGGTGGTTGCGCCGCTAGAGACCTCCGTTGGTAACGACATCGATCTCCTGGCCGTTGCCGAGGACGCCGAGGGAGACGAGGTGGAATATCTTTGGGAGACGACGGGCGGTTCGTTCGACGATCCCAACTCAGCGGCGACTATCTACACCTGTGAAGAGCTGGGGAACTACGACGTCAGCGTGGTGGTATCGGACGACGGCTTCGAGGACTGCGAGTCGGGCTGGACGGTCAGGGTCACTTGCGTCGAAGGCGATGGCCACGAATGCGATACTAACGAGGACTGCGATGTCGGTGAAGTTTGCGCCGGCAAGGTCTGCGTGCCCGATGTGGAGTGCCGCTTCAATCTGGACTGCGGTTCTGGCGAGGTCTGCGTCGACCAGGAGTGCGTCCCTGACATCGAGTGCAATGTGGACCAGGATTGCGACGCTGGCGAGATCTGCGTGGGCAACGTCTGTATCCCCGAGGTCGAATGCAACTTCGATCTGGATTGCGATTTTGGTGAGGTGTGCGTCCGCAACGTCTGCGTCCCTGACGTCGAGTGCAATGTGGACCAGGATTGCGACGCTAGCGAGATCTGCGTGGGCAATGTCTGTGTCGCCGACATCGAGTGCAGCGCCGACCAGGACTGCGACGACAGCAAGGAGTGCACGGTGACGAGCTGCGACGTCGGAGCTGGCGTTTGCAACACGACCAACGTCCAGAACGGTACCCCCTGTGATGACGGAGATGGCATCTGCACGGTGGGCGAGTGCAGGACGAACGACCTCTTTGGAACTGACTTCGTCATCGTGTTCCAAGCGAACTATCTACCCCCCCAGCTGACCTTGTTCTTGTCTGGCCCTCAGACCACCGTGGGCGTGGTTTCCATTCCCTCCGCGGGATTCAGTCAAGCGTTCGTCGTTACTCCGGGCAACGTCACCCAGGTAGTCCTACCGCCGAGTACAGAGCTCAACTCGAGCGATGTCATCGAGCAAGGCGCTGCCATACGCGTGTCGTCTACAGAGCCGATCACCGTGTACGGTTTCAATCGTGTCCTTTTGGGGACGGACGCCTTTGCGGCGTTACCCACGGTCGCTTTGGGCCAGCGCTACCGCGTCGTTGCTTGGACCGGTGGGGTCAACGGCCCCTCACAGTTCGCAATTGGGGCTGTCCCCGCCTCCGCCGGCGACACGACGACGCCAACCACGGTGACCATCACGCCTGCCGCCGCCGCCGAAGGCCGGCCAGCAGGAGTCCCGTACTCGATCGTGCTCAAGCCCTTCGACGCATATCAACTGCAGTCGAGCGGCGACCTCACGGGGTCCCTCATCGAAGCGGACCGGCCTATTGCGGTGTATGGCGGCAACCGCTGCGCAAACATCCCTACCCAAACGACTGGTTTCTGCGATCACGTCGTCGAGCAGATCACTCCGGTTTCGACCTGGGGGACTGAGGCGCTCACCGTTCCGTTAGCCACCCGCACCTTGGGTGACACGTTCCGTGTCTTGGCCGACCAGAACGGGACCCTGGTTCAATTCGAAGGCGCGTCGCCTGAATCAATCACGTTGAACGCCGGTGAGTTCGTCGAGCGGAACCTGGTGGGCAGCTACCGCATCTCCGGGAGTGCGCCCATCCTCGTGTGCCAGTTCTCGAATGGTAGCCAATGGGATAACTCAACGTCCGATCCCTTCATGATGCTGATTCCGTCGGCGGCTCAGTTCATCAAGTCATACACGTTCGCAACACCGGGTACGGGCTTCCCAACGAATTTCGCCAATATCGTGGCCCTGACTGCTGATGTGGCGGCCGGTGTGGTGCGGCTAGATGGAGCGGCGCTGTCCGCGTCGGCGTTCGATTCACTGCCCGGCACGGGCTTTTCTGCCGCTCAGGTCGCTATTTCCGTTGGAACTCACACTCTTTCATCGCCCAATCCCTTAGGCCTCTACGTGTACGGATACGCAAGCTTCGACTCCTACGGCTACCCAGGCGGCTTCACTGCCGGAACCGAAGCTCCGCGGTAGGAGACGGGCCACATGTGGGTTGAATCCCTCCGGAGGCAGAAGTCGTGGGTTCGAATCCTTTTGCGTCCGCTGTAAATCCTGGGACAAAATCGCAGCCCACGGTTGCCACTCGATCTCTGTGCCGGGTTGGAACCGGTCTTCTCTAGCTCGTGCGCACAACGAGGCCTTCGCGCTCTGCGATGTCGGTGAGGCATTGGTGCCGCAAATCGCGGAGGGTCGAGTAGTTCGCCCTGGCATTGCCCACAATGGGCCGAGCAGCCGCCCGGAACGTCTTCAGGCAGCTGAACCCAGAGAAGATGCGTCCATGGAGCGGAGCGCCCGCTTCAAGAGCTTCACGGGCTCGTGGTGTCAGCCATAGTGGGCGACCGTTGCCTTTTTGGTCGTGTTCGTCGAGCTTTTTCGTCCCCTTCGCCTTCTTCGGCAGCGTCGGAATATCGACGGGCGCGATGAGGTTTCGGCCCGCCCTGGTCGCCCACTTCACGACGCGCACGAGAGCACCACGCTCTTTCTTGACCGTTGACGCAGTGATCTGGCGAAGGCGAGCGAGGCGAGCGAGGCCGATTCGAGTGTACTTGCCCACAACCGTGATGAAGTTGTCTGCCTCATCCCAGTCATCCCATCGTAGTGGGCTCGATGTGAGCGAAGCACGGACTGTTTTCTCGGTAGAGGGTTCCGACGTTGATGATCGTAACGCCGCCAAAGTCTTCAACCAGCACCATTGTTGGCGGGATTGCTTCGCCGTAGGTTGCCCCTTCTGGGACCGCGTGCGATCAACGGGCATGTCTGGACAGTTCCGTTTCCTCTTCTGCGTTTTTTCCCTGGCTGTCATTGTCGGCTGCGGCGCTGACGACGACGACGAGTCAGAATTTCCAGACCTCACCGGAGACGATAATCTCGGTGGTTTTGTCGAGGACGACAATGGTCCAGTCGTGGGAGCGACTGTGTCGGTCTACGGTGCAAATCCCGCCGTCTCGACGACGACCGATGGCGCGGGGCACTTTGCGCTGGAGGCAATCGACATCGACCCATACATTTTGATCGAAGCGCCGGGGCATTGGGGAAAGCTGGAGCGCGTGAGCTTGGATCCGGCCGTGGGCGGACGAGACAACTACGTGTTTGATGTTCCGGAAGATGCGGATGTAGATGAGGTAGCCGCTGCTTTAGGCCGCACTCAACTTGACACAAACGGAATCGTAATCGCTGACTTTTTCAGTCCAGACAGCTTAGACGGTGCCACGGCCACCATCGACATCGTGAGCGACCCGTCGTTCGCCTTCGACGCAAACGGCGATCCGGTGGAGAGCACCTCGATCATTCCCGGCTCCGAAGACACTGAGCTCGTATTCTCAAACGCCGTTGTTGGGGACGTTGATCTAATGGCAGGGAGCACGAACCCATCCCTCCGTTGCTCCGGCGATTTTCCCTTCGACGATAATCGCTTTCCCGTCCTCGCGAAGGTCATCAGTCGCCTTCAGATCTTCTGCGGGTCTATCTAGGCCTACTCGGTCTGACTCAGAGCGAGGCGCGTGTATGTTCAGGCGGATGTCGACTGTATCGCGTGGGACAAGCTCAAGCTCGATGTGCGGAAGGCGTATAAGAAGCTCGCGCGGTTCAAGATGTGGACCGACCGAAGACCCGACCGACGTTGGTACCCGTGGACGGATAGTGATGGGGCAAGAAAAGCGAGGCCGACGGCGGTCCGCCCGACTCGATGTACGACGATAGCTGGCCCAGCTAGTGCGGAGTCACCGAAATCAGGGTCGCGGGTGTCGCCCCGCGGCGTCGTGCGGCGCACGGAAGCGCGGATGGAACGACGCCACGAAGTCTCGTGGCGTACCGCGGGCTTCCCGATGTCTCCAGCCTACCATCGAACCCCGGGTCGGCTTTGGGGGTCGGCTTCGGAGGTTGGGTCTTGCCGTTGAACTGCGCTGCATTGTCGTCGGCTGCGGCGAGCCCTTCGCGCTCGGCTATGTCGGTCAAGCATCGGTGCGGGAAGTCCGCAAGAGCGGGTCCATAGCGGCTACGAGCGAACGCCTTGGATGACCCTGGGAATGTCGCCACCAAAAATCGTCCTGAGCGCCGCCGGGGCATCGTAGCCGTGCTGTTCCAGCACGGATTGAAGGACCTCGATCTCCACCGGAGCATTGCATATC
>RCNB010001662.1_pt1 | contig 13872 bp, 13 predicted proteins | sample 2041321 | NCBI WGS metagenome assembly RCNB01 (sample SAMN09708232, study PRJNA481090) | Marine sediment metagenome, whole genome shotgun sequencing project. | reverse complement strand
GTCGCGCCCGGCTGGCCATTTTTTTGAGGATAGACGCGGCAGGGGGACCTTACAGGGGAAAATACTGGCTTTTTCCTCTCAACTTACACAGTTTACCCCATTTACTGACGAGTAAAAAGGTGCGTATTCTTTGCATAAAAGGTTCGCACAAGAGTGAATCTGCAGGAGGAAGATGAGATGAAAATCGGTTTCGTGGGCCTGGGAAAGATGGGTGGACGGATGGTTGAACGCCTTATGAAGGGAGGGCATGCAATAGTGGCCTATGACCCGATCGAGGCCGCATTGAAAGAGGCTGAAATGAAAGGGGCAATACCCGTCTGCTCGTTTGAAGAACTGGTTGAAAGGTTGGAAACGCCTCGGGCAGTCTGGATCATGGTCCCATCCGGGACGCCGACAGAGGAGACCATCGCCTCCTTGTCCTCCTTCTTGGAGGCCGGCGACCTTATCATAGATGGCGGCAACTCCTTTTACAAGGATTCCATGAAAAGGGCCCAAGAGCTGGGCAAAAGGGGGATCGCTTTTCTGGACGCAGGTACCAGCGGGGGTGTGTGGGGGCTGGAAATCGGTTACTGCCTTATGGTTGGTGGAGAGAAAGAAGCGTTCAAGCAGGTGGAACCGGTTTTCAAGACATTGGCTCCGGAGGAAGGCTACGCCCGCGTTGGCCCTTCTGGGGCAGGGCATTTTGTGAAAATGATTCACAATGGCATTGAGTATGCCCTGCTTCAAGGCTATGCCGAAGGCTTTGAAATTATGAACGCCAAGGAGGAGTTAAAGCTTGATCTGGCAAAGATCTCCCATTTGTGGAATCAGGGGAGTGTGGTCCGATCGTGGCTTCTGGAGTTAGCTGAGAACGCCTTTAAGAAAAACCCTCGCTTGGAGTCCATTAAAGGTTATGTTCAAGACTCCGGTGAGGGGCGTTGGGCCGTGGCCGAGGCTATAGAAAAGGATGTCCCCGCGCCGGTTATCACGCTTTCTCTTCTGGAAAGATTCCGGTCCCGCCAGGAAGAGTCCTTCAGCGCAAAAGTGATTGCTGCTTTGCGTGATGAATTTGGCGGACACGGGGTGAAGAAAAGATAGGGGAAAATGGCATGGAGCATAGAGAAAAGACAATAAGGCGCACAGATGAGCGAGGAGAAACGATGAAAGATGCCGGGGCAGTGACGGTGGTAGAAACGTCTCTTCAGACTCCAGGCTCTTGTGCCATCGAGGCGCCGGCAGACCCCTGCGCCATAGTCATCATCGGGGCCTGTGGGGATTTGGCGCGGAGAAAATTGCTTCAGGCCCTTTTCAGGCTCTTCAACAACGGCGGACTCCCCGAACCTTTTGTCGTAGTGGGCGTGGATCTCAATCCCTTGAACACCATGGAATACCGGGAACTTATCAAAGATTCCCTGCAAACCCTTTCCGGGGAAAAGATAGTTGCGAAAGACTGGGACGCTTTTGTTTCCAGGCTCCATTACATTGGTATGAACCCAAAGGCGGAATCGCCATATGCTCAACTTGCCGACTTTTTAAAAAACCAGCTTGGCATATTACAGATTCCAGAGAACCGGCTTTTTTACATGGCCGTACCGCCCACCCAGTATGTCAACATTATCGACGCTCTCGGCCAAGCTGCATTGACCGAAGAAGGGGGGCGATTTTCCGGTTGGTCCCGGGTGGTCATCGAGAAACCCTTTGGCCACGATTTGGAGAGTGCCCAAGATCTGAATCGCCATGTCCAGACATATTTCCGAGAAGATCAAGTTTATCGCATCGATCACTACCTGGCCAAAGAAACAGTACAGAACATTCTTATGTTTCGCTTTGCCAATGCCATATTCGAACCCATATGGAATCGTCAATATATTAATCATGTTCAGATAACGGCTGCCGAGACGCTTGGCGTGGAACACCGAGCCGTCTATTACGAACGGGCCGGGGTGTTAAGAGATATGTTTCAGAATCACGTTCTTCAACTCCTGGCCATGACAGCCATGGAGCCTCCTTCCGTATTTGAAGACGACAGGGTGCGGGATGAAAAAATCAAGGTGTTCCGCTCCCTTCGTCCGTTTCCCGTGGATGACCTGGACAAACACCTGGTGTTGGGTCAATACGGCAAAGGCGCCATTGACGACAAACCGGTACCGGGTTACAGAGAGGAGCCCGGAGTGGATCAACGCTCTCTGACGCCCACGTATGCCATGGCCAAGGTTTATGTGAATAACTGGCGATGGCAAGGGGTTCCCTTTTATCTGAGATCCGGTAAACGGATGACCCGAAAGATCACGGAAATTGCCATTCAGTTCAAACAGGTCCCGAATCTTATGTTTCGCAATGTCTTGTCTGAAACTATTCATCGCAATGTTCTCGTCTTGCGGATTCAACCGGATGAAAGGATTACTATGACCTTTCAGGCAAAGCTTCCAGGGGCAAAGGTCTGTCTTCAGCCTGTGACCATGGATTTTCACTACAGCTCTGTACAGGAAGGGACCTTTCTGGGTGCCTACGAAAAAGTGATTCTCGATTGCCTTCTGGGAGATCATATGTTATTTGTCCGCCAGGATGGCGTGGAACAGTGTTGGGCATTCCTGTCACCGATCCTGGATGCCTGTGAAGGGTGTGGGAATCGTGAGCAAAACCTGCATTTCTATAAAGCAGGAACGTGGGGGCCGAGAGAGGCAGATGAAGTTATGGCCGGGGACAGGAGAACCTGGCGAAGACATTGAAGCTTTTTCGGACCCGAAAGGTAATGGGAATTCCCGGAATGGCTAACCGGAGGAATACCGGGAGTATCCCGAGGATTGGGATTTGAGCTTAACGCGGGATGAGGCAAAAGGGGCATTTTTCAGGGGTTGTTTAAAGGGGGGTTGACTATGGCATCCTATGACTACGACATGATCATCATCGGAGGTGGTGCCGCAGGATTGACCGTGGCTGCCGGTGCTGCCCAACTGGGGGCCAAGACAGCCCTGATGGAGAAGAAAGAACTTGGAGGGGATTGCCTCCACTACGGCTGTGTGCCCAGCAAGACCCTCATTAAAACGGCAAAGGTATATCACTACGCAAAACACCTGAAGAGTTTCGGCCTGCCTGAGGTTGATGTTCCACCCTGCGACCTTGGGTCGGTAATGAATCACGTCCGCGAGGTCATCAACAAAGTTGCGGTACATGATTCTGTAGAGCGATTTCAGGGCTTGGGCGTTGATGTAATCTTTGGGAGTGCCCAATTTGTATCGGATCACAAAGTGAAGATCGACGGGAAAGAGTTGTCCTCCAAATTCTTTACCATCGCGACGGGAAGTAGCCCCATGGTTTTTCCCATAGAAGGACTCCAAGAGACAGGCTTCGTCACCAATGAAGAGGTCTTCTCCATGGACGAGCTGCCGGAGCGATTCGCTGTCCTCGGCGCGGGCCCCATCGGATCGGAACTGGCCCACGCCTTTGCCAGGCTTGGGAGCAAAGTGACACTGATTGATCTCGTCAAATATCCCCTTAGTATTGAAGACTATGACATGGCTGAGGTTGTTATCAAGCAAATGGTGAGGGACGGAATAGCTCTAAAGATGAGTTCAAAGGCCAAAAGGGTCTATCGTGAAGGTAATCAGAAGGTAGTGGTTGTGGAAGGCAAGGATGGTCAAGAGGAAGTAATTGAATGTGATGAGATCCTGGTTGCTACAGGCCGAAAAGCAAATGTGGAGGAATTGAACCTCGGTGCTGCAGGGGTTGACTATACCAATAAGGGAATTGAGACTGACCCGCACATGAAGACCAATCAGAAACACATATATGCCGCAGGGGACGTGAACGGGAAGTTTCCTTTTACACACATGGCAGGTGCCGAAGGATCAGTCATCGTCAGAAACGCCATCATGCATGTGCCAGGGAAAATCAACTATAATTTGACGCCATGGGTCATATTCACCGATCCGGAAATCGCCTCTATCGGGTACAACGAGCAGCGGGCAGCCAACGAGGACATTCCATACGATGTTCATGTAGAAGTCTTTGAAGAGGTTGACCGGGCCTTGGCTGAAAGTGAGTACCAGGGGAAGATGAAGATATTGACAGAAAAAGGATCGGACAAAATCATCGGCGTACAGATTGCGGGTCTTCATGCCGGCGAGCTCATCGCTTCATCGGTGATTGCAGTAAATAAAGGGATGAAATTGTCCGACCTGGCCACACAGATCTTTGCCTATCCGACCCTGTCGGAGATCCACAAGAAGAGTGCAGGAAAATATTATGCTCAAAAAATATTTAGCCCCAAGGTCAGACGGATTTTGAAGTTCCTTTTCGGCTTTCATGGTTAAGATCAGTACGGCGTATGAAATCAAGTGACTGAAAAGGAATCGACATGAAGAACTCGGGAAAACTGGTTTTTTGCTGCATCCTGGCATGTTTTTTGGTTTTGCCTCTGCCTGGGATGGTCTGGTGTTCCGGAGACGAAGTGGATCACAGTCTCTATGCGGATTTGCTGGGCAAATATGTTCGCGATGGTGTCGTCAACTACAAGGGCTTTCAGCAGGAAGAGAAAAAGCTGGATCGATATCTGACCGTCCTTGAAAAAACGGATACCACGAGGCTTTCCAGAAACGATCAGTTTGCTTTCTACATCAATGCCTACAACGCATGGACCATCAAATTGATTCTAAGCGGTTACCCGGGCATAGATTCTATCAAAGATCTGGGTAGTCTTTTTAGAAGCCCGTGGAAAAAGAAGATCTGCCGTATCGACGGTGGTATTCTCTCCCTTGATGATATTGAACACGGTATTATGAGGCCGAGATTCAAAGACCCTCGGGTCCATTTTGCCGCGAACTGTGCCGCAAGAGATTGCCCCCCTCTCATGTCGTTTCCATATAAAGGCGGAATTCTGGACAACCAGCTCGATGCATCGACCCGCTCTTTTCTCAATGACCCAGAGCAAAACCGTCTTGAGGAAAACACCCTCCGAGTGAGCAGCATCTTCAAGTGGTATTCAGAGGATTTCAATGAAGATGTCACCGGTTTTTTCTTGAAATATGCAGATGAAGGCTTGAAGGAGAGGCTGTTAAAAAGGAAAGATAAAATAAAGGTAAAATATCTTAAATATGACTGGTCTCTCAACGGAAAATAACATCCGAATGAAAGAAGCGATAAGACAGCCACAAAATAGCCGAAAAAAGGCCGTGCTCAAGGCCCTGATCCTTTTGGGATTTGTCATTGTAGCCATAGCCTTGATTCGATTCACCCCGGTGAAGGATTACCTTACTGCTGAGGCCTTAGGTCGTTTCCTTGATGCTGCGGGTTTATGGGCGCCATTGGTTTATATGGTCTTCTATACCGCGGGTGTTTGTCTTTTTTTGCCGGGAACGCTGTTGACCGGTTTGGGGGCTGCTATCTTCGGCCCCTATTGGGGTTTCCTCTATGTATGGATAGGGGCTATGTGTGGAGCCAGTGCTGCTTTCTGGATTGGTCGCACCCTGGGAAGAGACTTTGCGGCGTCTTTGATCGGAGACAAGTTAAAGAAATACGATGACGCCATAGAACGTAACGGATTTGCCACAGTCCTTTATCTTCGTCTCGTTTATTTTCCCTTTACGCCCATGAATTTCGGTATGGGGTTGACTAAGGTCCGCTTCCGGGATTACTTCTCGGGAACGGGCCTGGGCATCATTGTCGGGACGTTCATTTTCACCTTTTTTATTGGAACAGTCAAAGACGTCTGGGCCTCCGGCAACTGGGGAGAACTGGTTTCGTTCAAGGTTTTTTTCTCCGTAGGCCTGTTCATATTCTCGTTCTTCATCCCCAAGATCTTAAAAAAAATCAAGGGAGAAACTTAATGGAAAGCTATTACAAGCGTGACGATTTACTTAAGTTTGAAGAAATCGGCAAAGAGGCCCCTGAACTGGCCAAAAAGTTTTTTGAGTATTACGCAGCCGTTTTTTCCGAAGGTGAGCTGACCGAACGGGAGAAAGCACTCATTGCCCTGGCAGTGGCTCATGCGGTTCAGTGCCCCTATTGCATTGATGCCTACACACAGGCCTGCCTGGAAAAAGGTTCCACCGTAGGTGAAATGACAGAGGCGGTCCATGTGGTCACTGCAATCAGGGGGGGCGCATCCCTTGTTCATGGGATCCAGATGCGAAACATCGCAGACAAGCTTTCCATGTGAGCAGGAAATGAAGGAAACAAGAAGAATGGAAGCGATCCATATACATGAAGTCGGCTACAAGACCCACCCAAGTGATGACATGGGCTTTGAGTCGTTTAAGCAAACCCTGTTGAGACATGGGCTTAGACTGGAACGTTCAGAGATGATGACTCTTCAGCTCAACATTGGGCTACTGTGCAACCAGGCCTGCAGACACTGCCATCTGGAGGCCGGCCCTAACCGCACCGAACTCATGGACGAGAAAACATTCGATGAGGTTGTTGCCTTTGCTTCAAGAAATCGGTTTAAAACAATAGACATCACCGGTGGGGCCACTGAACTGCATCCGGACCTTGATTACATGATCGAAAGTCTTTCCGGCCTTGGAGACTGTCTGATTGTTCGCTCTAACCTGACGGCTTTGTTAGATGCCGATCATGGCCGGCTTATTGATGTTTTTCGCGGACATGGTGTCGTTGTGGTAGCCTCCTTTCCATCCTTGAACCGTGCGCAGTCAGAGGCACAACGAGGAAGCGGGGTCTTTGAAAAAAGCATCAGTGCCCTGCAAAAACTCAATGCCGCAGGTTATGGGAAAGAGGGAACAGGGCTACAGCTGAACCTCGTATCCAATCCCTCGGGGGCCTTTTTGGCGCCATCTCAAGCCCAAACCGAAAAGAGATTCAGGCACCATCTTGTCGACGGTTGGGGTATTGTCTTCAATAATCTCTTCACCTTCGCAAATGTGCCGCTGGGCAGATTCCGCAGGTGGCTTGAGGCATCAGGAAACCTCGAAAGCTATCTGGAACGACTCCGAGCCGGCTTCAATCCCTGTGTCGTGGAGGGGCTCATGTGTCGTACCCTTCTCTCTATTGCATGGGACGGTTATGTCTACGACTGCGATTTCAATCTTGCGAGAAGGCTTTCGGCATTTGGCAGGAAAACCCACATTTCCGAGATGGAAGTCCCGCCTGAACCGGGCACATCCATAGCCGTGGATGACCACTGCTTTACTTGCGCGGCCGGATCAGGCTTCACATGAGGGGGGACTGTTAAAGTCTGAGTTCAGGCTTGACAGTCTCACTAAGAGGCCGCCTGCGGGCAGAAAGAAGTGCCGCTTACTAACGAAAGAAAGGAGGTCTAATGGATTTCAAAGATGTAATTACCCGAAGGCGGGCTGTAAATTTCTTTGATCCCCAAAAACCCTTTTCCGATGGGCTTCTAAGAGAATTGGTCGAAATGACTGCTCTGGTACCGTCCAGCTTCAACCTTCAACCATGGAGCCTCATGATAGTCAAAGATCCGGAAGAGAAAATGCGTCTAAGGAAACTCGCATGGGACCAGCCTAAAGTCAGCGAGGCTCCTGTGATCCTCATCGTCCTTGCAGACTTGGATGGGTGGAAGGCGGGGCACCCCTTTGTGGAGAAAAATTTCAAAGAGATGGTTAGGGCAGGGGGCATGGAAGAAGGTCAGTATGATTGGTTTGTCAACGCCTGCGAGGGACTCTATGGGGGAAGTAAAGAGATGCAACAGGCCTTTGCATGCAAGAACACCGGTTTTTTTGCCATGGCCCTCATGTTTGCGGCCAAGCATCTCGGGCTCGACACGCACCCCATGGATGGTTTTGATCATGAGGGGGTCCGTGAGGCCTTCAAGATTCCCGAGAACTACTGGATTCCACTCTTGCTCGCCATCGGCTACTTTGACCAGACAAAGGAACTTCTCCCTCCGAAGTGGAGGAAGACCTTTGACGAAATAGTGGTGAAATTCGACTAGCTTGTCTGCTTTTTAGGTACAATGAACCAGCTTGTTTGTTGGAAACCTCCACAGAGCCGGCCTTCTTGAACATCGGAGAGCCTTGCCAGACTCTGTGAGGCGTAAGGAGGTATCTTGTCCCGGATTTTTGCCGATTATGTGGAAAAGGCCAAGGGAATCCTCGACAGTAATTGGATGGGAACGTCGACTAAACCGGCGCCTTCACTCTATCCCCACCAATGGAACTGGGATTCAGGATTCATTGCTATTGGCCGGTCCCACTTTGACACGCCCAGAGCAATTCTGGAAATTGATACCCTCTTCGCTGCCCAGTGGCGAAACGGCATGGTGCCCCAGATCGTCTTCAACCCGGACGCTCTGGGACATTACTTCCCTGAGCCGGACTTCTGGCAGGCCGAACTTTCTGCAAATGCCCCTCCAGACAAACTGACTTCCGGGATTACGATGCCTCCTGTCCACGCTATCGCTGTTGAAAAGATTTACAAAAATGCCAGGCGTCCCAGATCAGTGCTTCCCTTTCTCGAGCGTATCTACCCTAAGCTTTTGGCCCTGCATTCCTATCTGTACGAAGAAAGGGACACCGACAACGAAGGGCTTGTGTACATTCGTCACCCCTGGGAATCTGGGATCGACAATTCCCCTACCTGGGATGAACCCCTCAGACGCATTGATGTCGACGAGTCTACTCTGCCCCCGTACGAGCGTAAAGACCTGAACCACGGTGTAGACCCATCGATGCGCCCCACAAACGAGGACTACGATCGATATGTCTACCTCGTTGCCTTATTTCGCAGTTGTGGGTACGACGAAACCGAGATTCGAGAGGCCTGCCCCTTTCTCATCCAGGATCCACTCTTCAATTCAGTACTGTGCAGAGCCAACGAATCTCTTGTCAACATCGCACACTTGATTGGGGCATCAGCAGACTTGCCGTCATCGTGGGTGAAGAAAACAGCTTCCGCGATACGGGAGAAACTGTGGGACCCTGAGCGCACTATCTTCAATTGCTATGATCTCGTTTCCAAAAAGCCGATTCATGTCGCCACGGCTGCGGGTTTCATTCCACTTTTCTCCGGAGCGGCAAGCAGGGAACAGGCAGCGCTTATCTACAAACGTCTCGATTCATCTTCCTTTTGCGCTCTTCAGCAGGGCAACTGTTTCACTGTACCAAACTATGACACCCACCAGGAAGATTTCGACCCATCAAATTACTGGCGGGGGCCTGTCTGGATCAACATCAACTGGATGCTTGCCCATGGCCTCCGTCGGTACGGTTACACGCTTAAGGCAGACTCACTTCAGAAGGACCTCCTGCAGCTCCCGCTCCGATTCGGATTCTACGAATACTTTAACTCTTTTAATGGCAAGGGCTACGGGAGTGACGGCTTCAGCTGGACAGCGGCCCTCTTCATTGATCTGGTAAACGAGTTCTACGATAGAGAAAAGGCATCGCGACGCATCGCCGCCAAGGCCCGCAGTCTCTTTTCCTCTGACCTGATTCTCAACAACGGAGAAGAGATGCCGGACCTGGAACCGGACGAGCTCGGAAGCGCCTTGATGCGATGTATCAAAACCTTCAGAGATACCTTTTACGATACCTCCCGAGGTAGAGTAGACTATCCGGCTCTCATAAAGTCCACCCAATACCGGGAGTATCGCCTTCTCACAAACGGTCTCAGAAAATTCGACTTACGCTGTCTCATAGGGCGCAGGCAAAAACTGGCATTTTGGGTAAACCTCTACAATTCGATCATCGTCGACGGCATCGTGTCCCAAGGTGTCCAGAAGTCCGTCCAGGAAGCCCCGGAGATATTCGGGCGCCTCAAGTACGCCATCGGCAAGCACCACTTTTCCGCCGATGACATTGAACATGGGATCCTTCGCGGTAATGCACGTCCATGGTTTCATGCGCTCAAGCAGTTTTCCTCCAGAGACCCGCGAAAAGCCTGGATTCTGAAACCCCTTGACCCCCGCATTCATTTCGCGCTTGTATGCGGATCCAGATCATGCGCCCCCATCGACTACTACGATTCTGACACGATATATAAACAACTCGAGGCCGCGGCCAAGAGTTTTGTGAATTCCTCTGAGGTCATCGTCCTGCCTGAGGAAGGTAAAATTCTCCTGTCTGAGATCTTCCGCTGGTACGAGGTTGATTTCGGAGGTTGGACCGGAGTCCTGGACTTCCTTTACGACTATCTTGCCAACGAACGGGCCCGGCTATTCATTCGGGCTGAGGCCAATACATTGCAATGTGAATACATTTACTATGACTGGAATCTGAACAGGTGATATACTCATGGTGCAGAAGTCAGTTTCCGTGTAAGGAATGGAGATCTCTGGCGACAAAATGACATAAGAACATTCCGAACGCAAACTCACAATGCACTGATGAGCACTGACTTTAAGCACATGAGGAGGAGCAATGAAGCTAAGATCGAAGGCCCCGATTCTGAGAGAATGGGAGGGGACTGGTCATGTATCGACCGACCCCTTGGTGTCTCCCGATGGGACCCCTGTTCTAGTCATTGACGGCCCCAAGGGGGGACCAGTCGAGCCGGCAGAGGCTTATGTCTTTGGATATGAAATTGTCGAGGCCACTGAAGACGAACTGGAGAAGCTCCGAGAAGCTCGCTACGCTATACCGTATATGGGGATGTAGTGATGATGGCCGTCGTATTTGGTTTGGTCACGTTTTCCCTGTCCTGGGGGGGAAACTTTTTCTTAATAACCAACTGAAAAGGAGAGTAGATGATGGACACGAAACACCTCAAAAAGATCCTGGCAAGCATTGGTCTTGCGGGGCTCATAGCTGGGGCTGGTCTGTCGCTTCCTGGATGTGGCACCGGCTGAAGCGGCAGCGACGCCGGTGCAGGTAGCACCGTGGAGCAGGAAAAGACCGGCCAAAGCGGCTGAAGCGGCACTTCTGGTGCAGGTAGCACCAAGAAAGTCCCTGCCAAAAGTGGCTGAAGCTAGAATCCAGTGCAGGGAGCACTGAAAGTGACAAAGGAAAAACAAAGCAAAGAGGCGGTGAAAACCCATTCCGCCTTATGGGCTCGAGGCCTCTCGGTCTGGGCTATATTGGGTGATCTTGCGGTTGTGGCAATGCAGCGTTTGACCTCTTTGCATGCCCAGGACAGCTAAGGAGGGAGAAGTATGCACCCACCCGGCAAGATGAAACTTGAGGCGGTCTATCCCTCATGCCGACGCGCCGTGGATCCTGATACCTGGAAACAGATAGTCAGGGCATGTGCTCGAAATTCAGGGCCAGAGGGATTACCGAAGACACTGGCACTTCAGAGGGGCGACTTGGGGTTGTCTGGCTTCCTCCCCGAGCTCGCCCGTCTGGAGTGGTCCATTCACAAGGTTACTGAGAGAGAAGCTGACATTCCACAACAGGTTGAACAACTGGGAGTCAATCCTACCGTCCAGTTGCTCCAGCTTGCCTGGAGGCACCTTCCGTCGATTTTGAACAGGGGGCACAAGACCTCACCCGAAACACCACAACCAGGCGAGGAATATGTCCTGGTCTGGCAGGATCCAAAAACCGGACGTGCAAAGTCCAAGACTGCTTCTGATGAAGATCTCCTGGTACTCAAAATCGTGGTAGAGGGGATAGACCCCAAGGAAGCCGCTGCGGCAGGTGATTTGCCAGTGGGCGCAGTCGATGCGGCCATTCATCGAGCAGTCTCAGATGGGATTCTCGTAGCCCCCAGGTCTCGGATACGGCGAGACCCAACCAGCTTTCCTGTGAGTGACAATACAGACGAGTCTTTCCTCTCCTCATCTGTCTTTACCCTTCAGTGGCACATTACCCAAGCTTGCGATCTCCACTGCAAGCACTGTTACGACCGTAGCAATCGATCTGCCCTTAAGTTCGATCAAGGGATTCGGATTCTGGATGACCTGCGCACATTCTGCAAAGATCGCCACGTAAGGGGACAGGTTTCTTTCTCGGGAGGCAATCCCCTTCTGTATCCCCATTTCCCCGAGCTTTACCGGGCGGCGTCAGAACGAGGCTTTGCCGTTGCAATCCTGGGCAATCCAGCTTCGCGGGGACAAATGGAAGAACTGCTCGAGATACAGCGCCCTGTATTTTTCCAGGTGAGTCTGGAGGGATTGCGGGAACACAACGATATGATTCGCGGGCCTGGGCACTTCGACCGAACAATTGAATTCCTGGCGCTTCTCCGAGATCTAGAGATCGCCTCAAAGGTGATGCTTACCCTCACAAAAGACAACATGGACCAGGCTCTACCTCTCGGTGAGCTACTTCGCGATGTCGCCGATTACTTTACTTTCAACCGTCTTTCCACGGTCGGAGAGGGGGCGAAGCTTCAACCCCCATTGCGGGACGACTTTGCCGCCTTTCTGGAAGCCTACATGAAGGCCTCGGAAAACAATCAGATTATGGGTTGGAAAGACAATTTCATCAACATTGTATGCCACGAAAAGGGGCTTGAGCCCTTTGGCGGGTGCACTGGTTATGGCTGTGGCGCGGCATTTAACTTTATGGCTGTCCTTTCCGACGGCGAGGCCCACGCATGCCGCAAGTTCCCATCTCCGATCGGCAATGTTTTTAAACAGAGCATTTCTGACATCTACGATTCTGAGACAGCACATCGGTATCGCTCCGGTCCGGAAGCCTGCCATCCCTGCCCAATCCATCTTGTTTGTCGTGGTTGCCTTGCTGTCGCATACAACCACGGTCTGGACATTTTCAAAGAGCGTGACCCGTATTGTTTCATGGCTGGGACAAATTGAGTATCAGGATACGGAAGACCGGGTTATGACTGTAACAAAGAAAGGGGGCTGACCCATTGTCCTACTTGGAGAAATGTGGAGTAAATTGGTTGAATGGATCAGGGAATGGCCCTTGGAGAAAAAGTTGTTGGACAGTGAGGACGTGGAGTTGCTGTTTGTGACGAATAATTGTGATGAAGCCTTCACAGTCATAAAAGAAGCCCATGAGGACTTCTCCAGAGGTGGCACCAACTTCTGCCTCAACTATCACATGTACAAACCGAAGAGGTGATATTTCTTTCAACGACCCTCACAGCAAAGCTTGGACCACCAGCTGGGCTGATCGTTTGATTAAAAGCCAAGAACTACATAATGGCAGAATCATTTGGGAAATACGTAGGGATATTGGGCGATCCGGCCTGTCGCCCGGGCTGGCAGAAAAACTTCCCCCGGATAGCTGACCTCTTATGGGAGACGTACCAGCCTTCCCACGTGTTCGTACCTGGTGATGTGACAGAATGGGGCATGGTGGCCCAACACGAAGAGATGTTGGAGTATTGCCGGAAATATCCCTGGGAATGGTTGGTTGCAATGGGCGATCATGACAGCCCGATCCACGTTTTTGAGCGCTACTGGGGCCCAGCCCAGAAGATCACGGACCTCGGCCGTTGGCGGTTTATCGGCGTCAACACCGCAAGTGGACGCTTCACTGAGGAAAATGCGATTTGGCTGCGTCAACAGATCAAGAGTGATACGATCATCTATTCGCACATGCCCCCGTTGATGCCGGGCTGGGAATTTCATGGTCTTTCCCAGGACTGTACTTCCCGTTTCTTGGCCGTGTTGGACGATCTGCAGGATCAGGTGCGAGCCTGTTTTTTCGGCCACATTCATTCCTTCGACCGCAAGGATTACCGGGGAATACCACTCATTGTAACTGGTGCCGGCGGTGCCGCAGCCCGTGGGCTGGGAGTAGACGGTTACGAAGGGACTCGCCCCTTTCAGGCAATGGCCCTAGATACGAGCAGCGGCGAGATTCATCTTTTGGAAGATGAGGAGTCATTTAATCAACCTTCTTAAGAAACTTAAGGTTGACGGCTTCGTAAAAAGTCCATCTGCGGTGTTGCGCTTCGTGTTTCGTCATTGCGACGTACCGTAAGTACGCCTCATTCCTCAACACTGCGCCACTGAAGTGGCTTGAGAACAGTACGCGCGCCTTGCATCTGGAGCTTTTTACTGTG
>RCNB010003994.1_pt1 | contig 13874 bp, 9 predicted proteins | sample 2041321 | NCBI WGS metagenome assembly RCNB01 (sample SAMN09708232, study PRJNA481090) | Marine sediment metagenome, whole genome shotgun sequencing project. | reverse complement strand
AAGGATGTACATGGACGTAAGGAACAAAACCTAATCGATACTTTAGCAATAAGAAGTATGAGTAAAGCTGTTTATACTACCAATAATATTGGTCATTATGGTTTAGCTTTTGACTATTACTCTCATTTTACTTCTCCAATTAGGCGTTACCCTGATGTTATGGTCCATAGATTATTGCAGCGGTATTTGGAAGGGAAGGGTTCTGCAAAGCAGGAGAGCTACGAAGAAAAATGTAGTCACTCTAGTGAAATGGAGAGCTTGTCTTCAAATGCTGAGCGAGATAGCGTTAAATATATGCAGGTTAAATATATGCAGGATCACCAAGAACAAGATTTTTTGGGTGTGATTTCTGGAGTAACGGAGTGGGGTATTTATGTAGAAATATCGTCTAATAAATGTGAAGGAATGGTTCGCTTGCAGGACTTACGTGATGATCATTATATCTTTGATAAGGAACATTACGCTGTAGTTGGTCAAAGGTCTAATAAGACCTATGTATTAGGGGATGAAGTATATGTAAAAGTAAAAAATGCCGACCTCGTAAAGAAACATTTAGACTTTACAATGCTGGGGCTTCGACAGGATGTGGAATCTTAAAATAAACAATGTTTCAGTTAAACATGCTTAAACAAAATTGTACTTTTACTTCTTATGTTTGACGGTTTATTATATGCTGCATTCTATGGGTTTCTATTAGCATTTGCTGTGGGACCGGTTTTTTTTACTCTTATTGAAACCAGTATAACTAAAGGTTTTAAAGCTGCTGTTTTCTTCGATTTAGGCGCAATGGCTGCTGATATTGTCTTCATCCTTATTGCTTTTTATAGTACCAGTAAAATTCTTGAAAAAGTTAAAGACGATCCCGGTTTGCTTATTTTTGGTGGCGCTGTATTGATTGCCTATGGAATTATATCTTATATACGTACAGCTAAATCCTTTATAAAAATAGCCAGAGAACATTATGCTGTGAACGTGAAGAAGAATTTGGGAGGTTTATTTCTGAAAGGATTCTTACTAAATTTTGTAAATTTTGGTGTTTTGGCTGGCTGGATTGGAACCATAATAATGGCAAATGCCTTAACGACTGGAAAAAATGGAGTTTTATTATTTTTAACTACTGTGCTTGCAACTTTCTTTCTAACAGACCTTCTAAAGATAACATTAGCTAAAAAACTAAGGAATAAAATGACACCTCGTTTTACTTACAAAACTAAGAAATGGGTTAGCATTCTTATCATTGGGTTTGGAGTAATTATGCTACTTCAGGGAATCTTTTCTGATCAAATTCAGAAGGGAATAGAGAATATTCCAACAAATCAAAATACAGAAACGAATTATTAAGCTTATTTTATTTGTTAAGTGGTATAACTAAATAAAAAACCTCCAGCTTTCACTGAAGGTTTTTGAGGCATCAAGCGGATTCGAACCGCTGTAGAAGGTTTTGCAGACCTCTGCCTAGCCACTCGGCCATGATGCCCTAACTTCCTGCGAAGGCAGGAATCTTTTTAGGAAGCCCTTAAAGACGAGGGCAAATATAAAAATATTAAAACTTTAATTCGAATAACTTTCGTTTTTTGTTTAGGTCGTTTTGTTGAGAATAAAAAGGGAATTATCGATTAGATTCCAACACCACACTAACCTCCTCAACATCTCCTCCAATAGGCGGGTTTACCTTTGCCACCTTCACCTTCACCGCAGAAACTAATGGAATTTCTTTAAAAACAGTATCTATAATCCTTTGTCCAACATGTTCCAATAATTTCGATCGTTCGCTCATTTCATTTTTAACGATTTTTTGAAGGTGGACATAGTCAACCGTATCGGATAATTTATCGGTATTTGCCGCCTGAGCTAGATCTGCTTTCACTGAAAGATTTACTAGATAATCAGATCCTATTTTACCTTCTTCAACTAAGCAGCCATGGAATGCATATATCTTAATGTTTTTTAACCGAATTGTACTCATTTGAGTTATTTTTGCAAAGATACAAATCCTGTACTTGATACAGTTTTATTGTTTCTAGGTTTAAATGTCCGTTCGAGCGCGGTCGAGAACAAATTTGTTCTGGATATTTAATAACCGCTCGACTGCGCGCGAGGAGACATCAATTACCATGTCAGAAGAAAAAGAACCACTCAATTTTATTGAGCATATTATAGAGAATGACCTAAAGAACGGAATGGATCCAAAACTTCTGCGTTTTCGATTTCCACCCGAACCTAACGGCTATCTTCATATTGGACACACTAAGGCCATTGGAATTAGTTTCGGACTTGGGGAAAAGTATAACGCTCCTGTAAACCTTCGTTTTGACGATACTAATCCAGCGAAGGAAGAACAAGAGTATGTGGACGCTATTAAAGAAGATATTGCTTGGTTGGGTTATACTTGGGAAAATGAATTGTACTCTTCAAACTATTTTCAGCAGCTATACGATTGGGCGGTTTTACTGATAAAGGATGGCAAAGCCTATATAGATTCTCAAAGTAGCGAAGCTATGCGTGAACAAAAAGGAACTCCGACTCAAGTTGGAACGAATAGCCCTTATCGCGATAGAAACGTTGAAGAGAATTTAGATCTTTTTATGCGAATGAAAGCAGGTGAGTTTGATGAAGGGACTCACGTACTACGGGCAAAAATTGATATGGAGGACCCCAATATGCTGATGCGTGACCCGCTTATGTATCGAATTTTAAAGAAGGATCACCATAGAACCGGAAGCGATTGGTGTATTTATCCAATGTACGACTGGACACACGGCGAGAGCGACTATATTGAACAAGTTTCCCACTCATTGTGTTCTTTAGAATTTAAACCTCACAGAAAGCTTTATAATTGGTTTAGAGATGAGGTCTTTGAGTTTAGCAAAGAAGGATACCCAAGCTTACCACATCAAACTGAATTTGCCCGACTCAACCTCAGTTATACCATAATGAGTAAGAGGAAATTGCTGCAACTAGTCGAGAGTGGTGTCGTTAATAGTTGGGATGACCCAAGAATGCCAACCATTTCGGGCTTACGCCGAAGAGGATATACTCCGAATTCGATAAAGAAATTTATTGAAACAGTTGGGGTAGCCAAGAGAGAGAACATTATTGACGTTTCCTTACTAGAATTTTGTGTCCGCCAGGATTTAAACAAAATAGCACAGCGGATGATGGCAGTTCTTGACCCAGTGAAGCTGGTGATTACCAATTATCCAGAGAATAAGGAAGAGTTTTTTGAAGCAGACAACAATCCGGAAGATGAAAATGCGGGATCACATCAAGTTCCTTTTTCTAGAGAATTATATATAGAAAGAGAAGATTTTAAAGAAGCGGCAAGCGGAAAGTTTTTCAGATTAACACTTGGTGGGGAAGTTCGTCTAAAGAACGCATATATTATTAAAGGAGAATCTGTAGTAAAGGATTCTGAAGGAAACATTACTGAAATTCAGTGTACCTATGATTCAGATAGCTTGAGCGGAAGTGGCTCTGAAGCCAGCCTTCGAAGGGTAAAAGGAACCCTACATTGGGTTTCAATAGATCACGCGATGAAATCTGAAGTAAGAGTATATGATAGACTTTTTAATGATGAAGCTCCAGATAGTCATAAAGACAAGGGTTTTATGGATTTTATCAATCCGAATTCGTTAACTGTTTCTGAGGCATTTATAGAGCCGTTCTTGGGGAAAGCAAAGCCAGGAGACAGCTTCCAGTTTCAACGACTTGGTTATTTTAATGTAGACAAGGATAGTAAACCTGAACATTTAGTGTTTAATAAAACTGTCGGTTTACGAGATTCATGGACCAAGAAGAAGCCAGTTCAGAATAGTCCGCAACGAGGGAACCCGCAACAAGGTGGAAATAGACCTCCAATTGAGGTTATTAAACAGTTTGGAAAAAAGTACATGAATCTACCTTCGGAAAAACAAGAGAAAGTAAAGGCTGAAATTCAAGAACTGGCAAAGAAAGTTGCTTACGAGGATTTACAGCCGTTATTCGCAACTGCCGCTAAGAAAGCAGGAACGCGAATTGCCGCAGTGATTACACTTGGGGTGTTATTAGAAAACGGACAAGATAAAACTCAAGACGCCGTTGATTTTATTACGATTGCTTCAGAAGATAAAAATGAAATTTTAGCCGAAGAAGCGAAGTTGTTGCTGTAATATTGATCTTCGATGAATAATTATCTTTTGAGAATAGTTAACAAATCGAAGCCGGAATCAGGAGTTTATCTACTTCCTGATACCGGCTTTCTTAATTTTTAATGCCAGACTTAATAATTTAGATCATCCCCTTCCTCAGCTCGCGGTGGCGGCGGAGTTCTCTCCTTTTTATTAATTATTCCCTTTGCGATATTGTCTATTTTCATTTGTTCCCCGATTTGATTACTAGCTGCAAATGAAGCAATCATTTCGTTCAACATATTACTTCCTGATTGTGGAGAATTCGGTAATAGAATTAAATTACTATTTGTATGCTCCCCAATAGATTGCAGCGTATCATAATGTTGAGTAACAACAATTAATGCTGAGGCTTCTTGAGAGTTTATCCCAACATTGTTTAATACATCCACACTTTCTTCCAATCCGCGAGCAATTTCACGACGTTGATCTGCAATTCCCTGTCCTTGCAAACGTTTGCTTTCAGCTTCTGCACGAGCTTTGGCTACAATTTTAATACGTTCTGCCTCCGCTTCATATTCGGCAGCTACTTTTTCACGCTCAGCTGCATTAATTCTATTCATCGCAGCCTTTACCTGCACGTCTGGGTCAATATCAGTTACCAAGGTTTTAATAATGTCGTAACCATAATTTATCATTGCCTCGTTCAATTCGGTTTTAACCGCGATAGCGACATCATCTTTGCGTTCAAAAACATCATCAAGTTTCATTTTTGGGACTTCGGCGCGAACAACATCAAAGACATAAGATGTAATTTGATCATGCGGACTTTCAAGTTTATAGAAAGCATCGTAAACCTTTGTTTTTAACACCTGAAACTGAACAGAGATTTTGAGACGGACAAATACATCATCTTTTGTCTTTGTCTCAACAAGTACGTCTAACTGTTGAATCTTCAAATTTATACGTCCACGTCCAGAAATTCTATCGACAAGCGGAATTTTAAACCGAAGCCCAGAATTTCTTACAGCTAGAAACCTTCCGAAGCGCTCAACAATAGCCGCTGTCTGTTGCTTTACGGTGAAAATTCCCGAAATCAATATAAAGAAAGCGAAAAGGAAAAGTGGTATAAGTATAATTGTGTAACCCATTGTATTAATTATTTAATTAGTTTCTTTGTTGAAGATACAAAAATAATGCGGCATTTATATGCTCTAATTTCAATCCCTATATGAGTCTCAAAAGCCTTGTAGTTGTTACCGTCTCGCTGGTGTTTTTCCAACAGTCATATGCACAAAGAAACTTTGATAGCTATAATCGTATAGGTATAACAGGCGGGCTTACTTTGTTCGACATCACAACTTCTGACCTAGTTACGAACCAGGGACAAGGTTTTGAAGCAGGTTTCACAACAAGAGGTGCTTTTAGAAATGATTTCGATTTAATCTTCGGATTAAGTTTTTTCAATAGTAGTATTGGTGTTAAAGGTGGCATGGGTCCAAACGGAGTAGGCGACACGCAGTTTATTAATTACCAAATTCAAGCTGTACAGATTGGACTTTTAGGAAGTTACAATATTGTGAAGCATCATTTAAGCGTGGAATTCGGACCGATATTAAACGTAAACGGAAAGATGAAACTGGACTCCGACAGGCTTCAGGATTACATTTTGGAAGGATATACCACACTGCGGGCACAAGACATTCAAAATATAAATCCTATCAACTTTCGTTTGGCTGGAGGACTTACGGCTGGCTTACGGTCTTTTAAAGTGAGCGCCCTATACCAGTACGGAGTTACAAATATGTTAGGACGATTAAACAAAAATGAACTGGAAAAGACCAACTTTAAAGGCAATTCCTCTACTATAATTTTTGCTGGGACTTTGTATTTTTAGTTTATTTTTTGGATAGCATTTTGGATTCGAAGAGTTGTTTCTTCCTTTCCTAGAACGGAGGCAATATCAAATACATCAGGTCCTTTCATTTCTCCAACAAGGGCTAGCCGCAGTGGCATCATCACTTTTCCGAAACCTAATTCTTTAGAGGTTACCCATCCTTTGACTTTTTCTGAAATGTTTGCTGCGGAAAAATCTTCAGTAGAACTTAATATTTCAATAACCGAGCTTAATATTTCTGGAGTTTCAGGCTTAAATGCTTTAGCCGATGCTTTTTCGTTATAGTTTTCTGGCGTGATAAAAAAGAAATTTGTTTGCTCCCATAGATCATTTACAAATGTAGCGCGTTCCTTAACCAATGAAACTATTCTTGTCACATCGAGATTAGTTGTGATATCTTTTTCCTTTAATATTTCGGAAAACTGTTTGGCTAAAACAGTGTCTTCTACTTCTTGAAGGTATTGATGCTGAAACCATTTCGTTTTCTCAGGATCAAATTTAGCACCCGCTTTATGAACTCTGTCTAATTCAAAGGCGCCAACCAACTCGTCTAAGCTGAAGATTTCTTGCTCCGTTCCAGGGTTCCATCCTAAAAACGCCAGCATATTTATAACAGCTTCAGATAAATAACCATCTTCTCTATATCCTGAAAAGATAGCTCCATCAGCTGGCTTCCATTCAAGGGGAAAAACGGGAAAGCCCATTTTGTCACCATCACGCTTACTGAGTTTTCCTTTGCCTTCGGGCTTCATAATAAGAGGCAAATGTGCAAATTGAGGCTCATCCCATCCAAAGGCTCTGTATAATAGAACATGTAAAGCCATTGACGGTAGCCACTCTTCCCCGCGAATAACATGAGTTATTCTCATTAGGTGATCATCGACAATATTTGCTAAATGATAGGTTGGCATCCCATCGCTTTTAAACAATACCTTATCATCAAGAACACTGGTGTCAATCTGCATCCCACCGCGAATGATATCTTGTAAGTGAAGCGATTCGCTTTCAGGAGTTTTAAAACGGATTACATATTCCACACCTTCAGCTAACAAATGTTCAACCTCCATTGCCGACATTGATAATGAGTTTTTCAGTTTTAAGCGGTTATGCCAATTGTATATAAAAGTTTTGCCTTTAGCCTCGTGATCTTTCCGGTGAAAGTTGAGCTTTTCCGAAGTATCAAATGCATAATAGGCATTTCCAGATTCAATTAAATCAAAAGCATATTGTTTGTACAAATCCTTCCGTTCACTTTGTCTATAAGGGCCACAATCGCCTTCCTTACCTGGACCTTCGTCATAAGGGATGTTTAACCAATTAAGGGCTTCAATAATATAATCTTCTGCGCCTGGAACATATCGATTTTGATCGGTATCTTCAATCCGCAAAAGGAAATCACCCCCGTGTTTTTTAGCAAATAGGTAGTTAAACAATGCGGTTCTTACTCCTCCAATATGAAGAGGACCTGTAGGACTTGGTGCAAAACGCACACGGACTTTTTGAGACATAGCATTTCCTGTATTTCGACGCTGCTCAATATAAACTACAGCAGGTATCTTTTTATTTTAAACCTATTCAACAGTGGAAACCACAGAAACTGTTTAAAAGATGAAACTTAATTGAAGGCGCAAAGGTAAGAATTAAGTGAGATAGTTTTGAAGGAAAGATTATCTTTCATATTTATGCAATCAAATTATCGATAATCATTATCGTCCAATTTATTTTCGGAGGGCACGATTATTGCTAAATTCTTAGTCCTAAAACTAATCAACGTTATGAAAAATATTGCACTTTCCTCATTTTTCGTTTTATATTCAATGTTTTCCTCTGCCCAATGGACACAAATTGGTTCAACTCTTAATGGTGATAACGCAGAAGATACTTTTGGGGACACAGTTAGTATGAATGCTGCCGGCGATATTATTGCAGTTGGAGCACCAATCAACGATACTGCAGGAGACGATTACGGACAGGTAAAGGTTCTTAGATTTGAAAACAATAACTGGATTCAGATGGGATCAAGTTTGTTTGGCGATATGAGTTCCCAATCTGGAGAAAAGTTTGGCTGGGCAATTGACCTTAGTGATTCAGGTTTACGGCTGGTAGTTGGCTCTCCGTTTTATAATGATGGGGTTTCTGAGTTTGCGGGGGCAACGAAAGTCTTTGATTATAATGGGACAGATTGGATTCAAATAGGAAGCACAATTGAAGGAGAAAATAACCAGGATTTATCGGGCTGGTCTGTTGCAATAAACTCTGATGGGTCGAGAATCATAATAGGCAGCGTTCTTAATGGCGCCAATGGAGTTGGTTCAGGACAGGCTAGAATTTATGAGTACAATGGTACGGAATGGACTCTATTAGGAAACGATATTGAGGGAGAGTCGGAATACTTAGCTGGTGGTGCGGGAGTTGAAATTAATTCGACCGGTGATATGGTGGCAGTAGGTTTTGGTGAATATAATGACCCATCCAATCCTCCTGGAAAGGGAATTGTCCGGATATATGAACTCAACGGAAGTACTTGGCAGCAAATTGGAAATGATCTATTGGGTGACGTGGAAGGAGAAGCCTTTGGGAGCGTTATGAGTATGAATACTACAGGAAATAGAATCGCATTTGGAGCGAGACTTCATAGCGGTATAGAATCATTTTCAGGTTATGCAAGAGTTTTTGAACTTCAAAATGGTTCTTGGGTTCAACTAGGAAGCGACATGGTGGGAGTTGCCTTTGAGGCTTTAGGAACCGCTGTAAGTTTGAACGGGGCAGGGAATATTTTAATTGCAGGTGGAAGAGCTAATAATCCAAACGACCTCGAAAAGGGAATTTCAAGAATATTTCGATTCACAAATGGTGACTGGGAGCAATATGATGACCCTATTTACGGTGTCGCTGCCGGTGATAGATCTGGTTATGCAGTTGGCATCAACAGTACAGGGGATACTGTGATTGTTGGCGCTTATCAAAATGATAGCAATGGTAATAATTCTGGTCAAGCCAGAACCTTTTTTAACGAAGATATTTTGGCAATATCAAGCAATGAATCGATTGTTAATACGGCCTTATACCCCAATCCAAACGATGGGTCTTTTACTTTGAACTTCTCTGAAACGATTCAGAATATAAGTGTGTCAATAGTAGATATTACTGGAAAGATTCTTTCTTCGGAAACGTTTCTAAATTCAGAAAATATTGCTTTCAATCACAATCTTTCATCCGGAATTTATTTCGTGAATGTTAATTCAAAAGATTCCGAAGCAACATTAAAAATGATTGTGGAGTAATACTAAACCGGTTTCATTTCACTTGGAATCCGTTTATTCATAATCGAAAACCATAAAGGAGGCACTAAAGACAACACCATAGAAGTAGGATATCCAAAAGGCATTTGCGGACTTGTCTCGTGACAATCGAGTAATTGATACTTTTTGTGAGCTCTATGATGGTGGTCACTGTGGCGTGTGAGTTCGTAAAGCATTACTCTGCCTAGAACGTGGTTTGAATTCCAAGAGTGTATTTCTGAAACCCTTTCGTAACGACCATTTGTAGTTTTAAACCTAGTCAAACCATAATGCTCAATATAGTTGATAGTCTCAAGAAGCACCGCAGCCATAAGTCCAACAAGAATTGCAGTTAACATTATTTGCACATCAAAAACCGTGAATAAGAGCAACAAGTAAAGCGCTTCTAAAACTAAATACCACATCATATCATTTTTTAAGCTAAAGAATGAAGTGTTATTTCTTCTCAATAGCTTCAATTGAATTTTCCACGCACTTAGATATTGTCTAGCCATAGAGGTGATCCAAAAGGAATATACAGTCTGATTGTATTTTGCACTTGCAGGATCTTCGGCTGTTGCTGCATTTTGATGATGCCCATAATTATGCTCAATGTAAAAGTGCATATACAAGGCTGGAAGCAATAGTAGCTTCCCGAGTGTTTTTTCCCATCGTGTTTGTCGGTGACCTAGTTCATGAGCCACATTAATTCCGTTGGAACCTAATACAATTCCCATAGAAATAATAAGACCCGTAAGTTCTGTCATCGAATAGTTCGCCCAAGAAATACTCCATAGAAACCAGCCCAGTAGCGTATATACGATGGGTAGGTTGAGGTATAACAATACATCAAAAAACACGTTATTGTCTTTAGTTATAACTTCTTCCTCGGAAAGATTTTCAGTTTGTACTGGCAATAATATTTCGAGTATGGGAATCAGTACAAAAGCGAAGATTGGCGTAAAGAAAACCCAATAATCGCGAAGATAAAGCCCTAATGCGCAAGCTAAAGGGATGGAATATGAAACTAAATACTTTAAATCCTTCATTTTTACAGTATTTTGGAGTAATTTTTGAGGTTGAAACTAATTCGTAATTTAGGCATACACTAAAGACGATACTTCAGAAAAAGGCACTATGAGCACGTTTGGCATTATTCAGCAAAAGCTGGAGCAATTTATAAAAAAATACTACACCAATGAGCTAATCAAAGGAGCAATCCTTTTCTTCGCCATCGGACTCCTATATCTTCTAATTACCTTATTGGTAGAATATTTCTTATGGCTAAGTCCAACTGGACGTACGGTGTTATTTTGGGTGTTTGTTGGGGTCGAGGCGGGATTGTTCATTCGATTCATTGCACTTCCACTTACCAAGCTTTTCAAATTGCAACAAGGAATAAGCCATGAAGAGGCTTCCAAAATAATCGGGAATCATTTTCCGCAGGTAAACGATAAACTTTTAAATGTAATTCAGTTAAATCAGAACCAAAGAGAGTCGGAGTTGTTGTTGGCGAGCATCAATCAGAAGGCAGGAGAGATACAACCGGTACCTTTCAAAAGAGCGATCAACTTTAGCGCTAATGCGAAATATTTAAAATATGCGGCAATTCCAGTAATAGTTTTTGTCCTAGTAAGTGTTCTTGGCGATGCGGATATTTTTTCGAGTAGCTATGAACGTGTAGTTAATTATGACACTGCTTATGAACCGCCAGCCGCTTTTTCTTTTTATGTTATCAACGACAATTTAAGTGCAATTGAAAATAAGAGCTATACCTTAAAAATTAGAACGGAAGGTGATGTTATACCAGAGAACGCCAGCATTAGTTATAACAATGAAACGTATTATTTACAACAAACAGCTCCGGGTTCTTTTGAATATACATTTTTACAACCTTTGGAAGCAATAGATTTTCAACTCAAGGGGAACAAAGTAATCTCCAAAGAGTATAGGCTCGATGTCATTAAAACGCCTTCTTTATTGGCTTTTGAGATGGTTTTGGACTATCCTGGGTATACTGGAAAAACAGATGAAGTTTTAAAAAGCACAGGGAATGCCACAGTACCTGAAGGAACGCGAGTGGTTTGGAATGTAACCACCAAAAACACTATAAATGTCTCTTTAAAAACACTAGATAGCACATATCAGTTTTTAGAAAAGGACCAGCGATTTAATTTCCGAAAAGGTATTTATAGAAAGTTGGATTATGCAATAACAACCTCGAATGAGCAATTAAAGGATTATGAAAACTTGTCTTACTCTATAAATGTTATTAGAGATGAGTATCCTGAAATTGATGTTCAGTCGAAGCGAGATAGTCTTGAGGGTCAAGTCGTTTATTTCTTCGGAAGGGTAAGTGATGATTATGGACTTACGAAGTTACAACTGGTATACTATCCCCAAGGTGATGAAAGTAAGAAGGAAAAGATGCCGTTAGCACTTAACAAAACGAATTTCGATCAATTTGTTTACTCCTTTCCGTCGAATCTGAATTTAACTGAAGGAATGGCCTATGAATATTACTTTGAGGTCTTCGACAATGATGCGATACATAAGTTTAAATCTAGTAAATCAACGATATTTTCATACCGTAAGTTAACGGAAGATGAATTGGAAAATGAGCAATTACAAGATCAGGACAATTCAATTAAGGAGCTTGATAAAACATTAGAAGAGCTAAAGGAACAAGAGAAAACGTTAGAGGAGATTTCAAAAACGCAGAAAGAGAAAAATGAATTGAGCTGGAATGATAAAAAGAAGTTAGAAAATTTTATAAAACGGCAGAAACAGCAGGAGGAGATGATGAAGAATTTTTCAAAGGAAATGAAGGAGAATCTTGAAAACTTTCAGCCAGAAAATGAAGAGAAAGATCCTTTTAAGGAACAATTGGAAAAGAGGATTGAGGAAAATGAAGAAAAGCTCAAGGAGAATGAGAAATTGTTGGATGAATTGGAGAAGCTTCAGGATAAAATAAAAAAAGAAGAGCTAGGCGAGAAGCTCGAAAAACTGGCTAAACAAAATAAGAATCAAGAAAAGAATCTAGAGCAGCTATTAGAATTGACAAAAAGATATTATGTCTCTAAAAAGGCAGAAAGCTTGGCAGAAGAGCTATATAAGTTGGGAGAAGAACAAGAGAAACTTGCAGATGAACCTGAGGAAAAGAATACCAAAGAAGAACAAGAAAAACTCAACGAAAAATTTGAAGAATATCAAAAGGAAAAGGAGAAGCTCGATAAGGACAATGAAGATTTAAAAAAACCAATGGATATTCCCAACGATGAGAATGGAGAAAAACAAGTCGAGGAGGAGCAGCAAAAGGCTACTGATAGTTTAGAGGAAGACAAAAAAGAAGATGCTAAAGGAAGTCAGAAGAAAGCTGGGAAGAAAATGAAGGAAATGGGGAAGAAGATGCAGGCCGAAATGCAAGGCGGCCAAATGGAAACCATAGAAGAGGATGTGGAGATATTGAGACAGATTTTAGATAATCTTGTTGTCTTCTCGTTTGAGCAGGAAAAACTGATGAAAGAATTTAAAAGGACAGATTATGGGAATCCTTTATTTGGAAAAAAGCTGAATTTACAGAATGATTTGAAATTGAATTTTCAACATATTGACGATAGTTTGTTTTCGCTTTCTTTGAGGCAACCAATGATAAGCGCACCTATTAATGAAGGACTTACCGAGGTTCAATATAATATAGATAAATCATTAGATCGCCTGGCACAGAATCAATTTAGTCTAGGGATTTCAAGTCAGCAATATACCGTAACAGGTGCAAACGAACTGGCTATTTTATTAAGTGATTTGCTTAATAATATGCAAATGCAGATGTCAGCGAAGGGATCTGGAAAAGGAGGAAAAGGCAAGCCTGGAAAAGGAGAAGGAGAAGGAGAAGGTTTTCAATTACCTGATATTATAAAAAAGCAGGAGAGTCTTTCAGACAAAATGAAGGAAGGAATGGATAAAGGAAAGAAAGGTGAAAAAGGTAAGGAAGGTGAGGGTGAAGGAGAAGGAGAAGGCAAAGGAGAAGGCAAAGGTGAAGGTGAAGGAGAGGGAGATGGTGATGGTGATGGCGACGGAAATGGCGATGGCAAGAATGGTGAAAACGGACGTGACGGAAAAAATGGTGAGGGAGAAGGAGATAATGAGGATATGAATGGGGAGCTTTTCGAAATTTATAAACAGCAGCAGCAGTTACGTCAGCAACTTGAAGATAGACTTAGCAAGGAAGGGCTAAATGGAAAGGGAGGTGATTTATTGCGACAAATGGAAGGTATAGAACAACAGTTGTTGGATAAGGGGTTTAATGAGCGCACCTTAGAGCGAATGTTAAATCTGCAGTATGAGCTTTTGAAGTTGGATAAAGCCGATTTTGAACAAGGGCAGGAAACAAAGAGGGAGTCAAAAACTAATAGAAGCGCATATCAGAATAAGCTTCAGTTATCTCCAGAGGATATTAAAAAGTACTTCAATACAACTGAGATTTTAAATAGAGAGGCCCTACCTTTGAGGCAAGAATACAAACAGAAAGTACAGACCTATTTTAAGAGTAAGAATGATTGATTTTTCATACCAGACTGAATTTAAGTT
>RCNB010002077.1_pt1 | contig 13885 bp, 4 predicted proteins | sample 2041321 | NCBI WGS metagenome assembly RCNB01 (sample SAMN09708232, study PRJNA481090) | Marine sediment metagenome, whole genome shotgun sequencing project. | reverse complement strand
GGCCTTAGCAGTTAATTTTGGAACGGATTTAAATTGTGGTAGTACATTTGATCCAAACCTAAATGATGCTGTGCTACAAAAACTTGTTGATGAATCTAAAATAGATTTAGCATTAACAAGACTCTTTACTGCACGTTTCAAACTAGGAATGTTCGATAATCAAGAGGATGTTAAATGGGCAGACATTTCTTATGATGTAGTGGCGAGTAAAGAACATTTAGCATTATCAGAAAAAGTGGCGAGAGAATCCATGGTGCTTTTAAAAAATGAAGACCAAACCTTGCCATTAGATAAATCTCTAAAATCTATTGCTGTAATTGGTCCCAATGCCAATTTGAAACAATCGTTGTTGGGTAATTATCATGGCACACCTCATAATTATATTACACCATTAAAAGGAATTAAAGACAAATTACCCAATGCAAAAGTACAATATGCTTTAGGAAGTGATATAGCAGAAGGTTGGCCAACATTAACTGTAATACCGAGTAAAGTACTTCGTAACGGTAAATTATTTGGATTAAAAGGGGAGTACTACTCAAATAATTCTTTTAATGGCGAGCCAGAAATGATGCGTAATGATAGTGTAGTTGATTTTACTTGGATGCCAAAAAAACCGTTGAGTAATTCTTCATCAGATTTTTTCTCAGTAAGATGGTCAGGAGATTTAGTGCCAGAAGAAACGGGAAGCTATAGAATCGGCTTTAAAGCTAGTAGTTATTGCAAATTCTTTTTAAATGATTCATTACAATTTGAGTTTTCAGCAGATCACGAACCTAAGACAAATTATTTCGATTTAGAATTGGAAAAAAATAAAGCATATAAAATTAGAGTAGAATACTCTAATTTACTATCAGATCCTCAAGCGCATTTTGTTTGGGCTAAAACAGATAAAAATTTATTAAGTGAAGCCTTAAAAATCGCAAAAGAATCTGAAGTGGTTGTTCTATGTCTTGGGCTATCACCAGAAATTGAGGGTGAAGAAATGCCTGTTGTTTTAGAAGGTTTTGATAAAGGAGATCGCTCTGAAATAAAATTGCCAAAAACACAAATAAATTTAATGAAAGAGGTTGTGGCTTTAGGAAAACCAACAGTTTTGGTTTTAATGAATGGAAGTGCAATTGCTGTGAATTGGGCAAATGAAAATGTGCCAGCCATTTTAGAAGCATGGTATCCAGGTGAATTTGGGGGGAAAGCCATAGCAGATATTCTTTTTGGTGATTACAATCCTGGGGGGAAATTACCTATTACATATTATAAATCAGTTGATGACTTACCAGATTTTAAATCTTACGATATGCAAGGAAGAACTTATAAGTATTTTGAAGGTGAACCATTGTTTCCGTTCGGACACGGTTTAAGTTATACGACGTTTCAATATTCTGATTTAATTACACAAAATCAAATATCAGATGGTGAGGTTATAAAAGTAAGTGTAGCTATTAAAAATACGGGTAATTATGAAGGAGGTGAAGTTATTCAGCTATATGTAAGTTATCCAAATAACCCTAATATTAGTATCATTTGAGCGTTTAAACCTTGAGGTTAATGAGTCAAAAACGGTAACATTCAATATCAGTTCAGAGCAATACAATCTCATAAATACTGAAGGAAATAAAGAATCACCTAATGGTAATATTATGATTAGTGTAGGTGGTAATCAACCAAATTATAAAAATAGTAGCGATACTAAATCAACAATAACATTGAATAAAACAATAAAAATTGAATAATATAATTAATTAACTAAATCTAAACTCTTTTAAATGATGAAGCTAAAATTTATAGTCATTGCACTCGTAATGATTTGCGCACAATTCACTTATGGACAAACAAAGTCTGTAAGTGGTACTGTATCCGATGACTCTGGTATACCAATACCTGGTGTGGCAGTTTTGATTGCAGGTACTACGAATGGAGTAAATACTGATTTTGATGGACTATATACACTTAACAACGTGAGTCCTACAGATGAAATCGTGTTTTCTTACATTGGGATGACTACCATAAGAATTCTGGTAGGTGATAAAACAAAAATTGACGTTACCTTAAAAGAGTCTGCCGAAGCTCTTAGCGAAGTAGTTGTGATTGGTTACGGTACGCAGAGTAGACAAACTGTAACAGGGGCGATATCTGTTGTAGATTCAGAAGAAATTTCGGTACTTCCTGTTACAAATGCAGAATCAGCATTACAAGGACGAGCAGCTGGTGTTACGGTTGCCAATAGTGGTGTGCCAGGATCAACACCTTCAGTATTAATTAGAGGATTAAGTTCTTTGGGAAGTAATAGTCCTCTATACGTTATTGATGGTGTAATTGTAGGTAACTTATCTGGAATTAGTCCAAACGATATAGAATCTATATCTGTATTAAAAGACGCTGCAACAACATCTATATATGGTGCTCAGGGTTCTAATGGTGTTATAATAGTAACCACTAAAAAGGGAAGAAAAGGTAAGGGAGAATTATCATTCAACACTTATGTTGGTTTCCAAAATGTAACAAAACGATATGATGTATTAGGTACAATTGATTATTTAAAATACGCTTCGGAACTAGGTGTTTTTCCAAATAGACCTCTCGAGACTTTTCAGAATGAAACGGATTGGCAAGATGAGATATTTACAACTGGTATTTTAGAAAACTATAACCTGAGCTATCAGGGTGGTGGGGAAAAAGGCACCTATTTCTTCTCGGCTGAATATTTAGGTCAGGAAGGTACACTTATAAACACGGATTTTGAGCGTTATTCATTTAGGGCAAATAGTTCCCATGAATTTGGAAAACTTAAAGTTGGACAAACCATGTCGGTAGCTTTAGGTAACCAAGGCCCAGAATTAAGTTCAGGAGGAAGAACTGTTATTGAACACGCTATTAAATCTGCACCTTATTTAAACGTTTTTAATCCCAATAATCTAGGTGGTTTTCAAGGACCTTCATCGGCAGTAGACGGACAAGATGCAGAGAACCCAGTAAGAGTTCAAACTCTTGGAGATTACAGAAATAAAAGTTTAGGACTTATCGGTAATATATACGCCGAATTACAACTTATAGAAGGTTTAACTTTCAGGTCTTCGGTGGGTTTAGATTATTTTGAATTCAAAAATAGAGGGTTTTTACCTTCATATAGTGATGATAGTGTACCAGGTAGTACCACTCACGCACAACCATTTTCTGCTATCAATAGATCTGCTGGGCAAGGACAAACAATTATTTTCAATAATCAATTGAGATACAAAAACACCTTTAACGATGTTCATAATGTTGAAGCTTTAGTTTTTGTTGAAAAATTTGAAAGCAAATTTTCTGCCTTTGGTGGCTCTAGTAGAAATACGGTAACGGATGAAATAGATCAGTTGACGAATGAATTTGCAGATTTAGGTAGTCAATCTAATGAAACTAATAAATTGGGTTATTCTACTCGCTTAGACTACAATTATGATTCTAAGTACATATTGGGTGCTTCTTTTAGACGTGATGCCTCATCTAGATTTGGTAGTAATAAACGTTGGGCTAATTTTTATGCTGTCTCTGCTGGTTGGAATATAGCTAATGAAGATTTTATGAGTAATAGTGCTTTTAATACATTAAAACTTAGAGGTAGTTATGGAACTGTTGGTTCTGATGCTATAGGTGATTACCGTTATGCCCCATCTTTGGCCTCTGGTTTTGAATATATCTTTGATGATCAAGTAGGCTTTGGTGTAACTTCTAATGGTGGTGAAAACCCAAATTTACAATGGGAAGAGAAAGAAATCTTTAATGTGGGTTTAGATATTGGTTTGTTTAATAATAAATTTACCGCAGCTTTAGAATATTATAAAAACACAAGTAATGACTTGCTTCTTAATGTACCAGTAGCTTTAGATTCTGGATCAAATTCATCTTCTATAGCTGTGAATGCGGGTTCTGTAGAAACTAGTGGTTTTGAAATAACTTTAGGTTATAATGATTATGAAGGAGATTTTCAGTGGTCTGCTAACCTTAATGTAGGTACTACCAAAAACGAGGTTATAAATTTAGCAGGTTTAGATTTTATAGATGGATCAAATTTTAAAGGTGGTGGTAATATTTCTCGTACTATAGTTGGCGAGTCATTATTTCATTTTTATGGTTTAGTAAGCGATGGAATTTATCAAAACCAAGCAGAAGTAGATGCAGTTTTCTTTAACGACTTAGGGCAAACTACTGTACAACCTGGTGATATTAGATTTAAAGATAAGAATATGGATGGAACAATTAATTCAGAGGATCGAGAAATCATTGGTAATCCATTTCCTGATGTGACTGGAGGGTTGAATTTAAGTGCCAGTTACAAAAACTTTGATTTTAATATGTTTATTACAGGAACTTATGGCAACGAAATTTTTAATACCAATACCTATGACTTAGTAGGTGGTGCTAATCGATTATTTAATGTTAGTCAGGAATATTACGAGAATAAATGGTCACCAATAAATCCAACAGGTAGTGAACCTAGAATATTGGGTGCGCCCCAAAATAATGGAGTTTCAGATCGTTTTGTTGAAGATGGATCATTTACAAGATTAAAAAATATCTCAATCGGTTATACATTACCTAAAGCAACATTTGAAAAATATTTTTCATCACTACGAATATATATAAGCGGACAAAATTTAATAACTATAACTGATTACTCTGGTTTGGATCCAGAAATAGGTGGAAATGAATTTGGTATCGACAGAGGTCGTTATCCACAACCAGAATCTGTACTATTCGGAATTCAAGCCAAATTTTAAAAAAACAATTATTATGAAAAAATACAAAATTATACTAACAATTTTAGCAGGGATTTTTATTGTAAATTCTTGTTCAGAAAGTGACTTGGATTTAGTAGATCCAAATCAATTATCACCGGATACATTCTTCTCTAATGAGGCTCAAGTACAGGCAGCCGTAAATGCATCTTATGCAAATCTTCAAACATTTGCATTGTACGGACGCTTAATGTTTTACATGTTAGATAATATGTCTCATGAAAACGCTGGTAATAGTCAACAAGAAGGGAATAAGGTAACTTATGCTGACTTCTCATTTGATTCAAGTAATAATGAAATTAAAGATTATTACGATAGTTGCTATCGTGGTGTTAATAAAGCCAACTTTGTAATTAATAATGCAGATTTAATAAATGCGTTATCTGAAGAACAATTGAGCCCTCAAAGAAAAGCCAAGTTTATTGCTGAAGCGCGTTTTTTAAGAGCACACTATTATTGGTTATTAGCTACGAGATTTGGCGGTGTGCCAATTCAGAGCATCGCTTCCCCTGAAGGAGCACTAAAAGCAACTAAACAAGAAGTTGTTGATTTAATTATTAGTGATTTAACTTTTGCTGCGGCCAATTTATTAACTAAAAGTGAAGAAGATAACGGACGTGCTAATAAAGGTGCTGCTCAAGCATTTTTAGGTAAAGTCCTATTATATCAAGAAGAGTATGCATTAGCTTTAAATGCATTTGACAACATGTCTGGCTATGGGTTAGAGAATAATTACTTTGATAATTTTAAGGAAGAAACTGAGCACGGTATAGAATCTGTTTTCGAAGTTGAATACAATATAAATCTAGGAACAGGTGCTAAATGGGATACACCAGTGGGGGCGACTGGTCCGAATCATGCAACATTTAGAGGCCAAGATTATGGCGTTCTAAATTGGTTTAATGTCTACCCTTCAGATGATTTAGTTGCGGAATTTGAGCCAGGAGATAACCGCTTTCAAGGTAGTTTTTATGTTGTTGGCGATACCTATAACAATGGTGCTAATACTTTTGTAGAGGGCGATTTTGCTGAAAATGGAGGCAACGTTAGAACTGTAGCTTGGAAAAAATACCAAAATTATTACAAGCAAACCTCAGAAAATGAGGAATCAGGAATTAATGTTAAAGTCATTCGTTATGCTGATGTATTGTTGATGATGGCAGAATGTCAAAATAACCTTGGAAGTCAAGGTCAGGCAATTACATTAATTAACCAAGTTAGGTCTAGAGCAGGTTTAGCAGGCTTACCTACAAATTTAAGCCAACAACAAGTTTTTGATGAAATTGTGAGTGAACGTAAAGTAGAACTTAGCGGAGAACAAGTACGATTTGATGATATGATTCGTTGGGGAATTGTTGGTTCAGAGTTATCTGGTACAAATTTCCAAACAGGAAAGCATGAGCTATGGCCAATACCAGATGCCGCAATTTCAACAAATGCTAACATGACCTCTGCAGATCAGAATCCAGGATATTAATTGTTTTCATATTTGATTGTTTGATTAGTTTTGAAAAGCAGCGTGTAATTGGTCACGCTGTTTTTTGATATAAAAAAGTTTCATAGTTTTATAAAGATAGATTTGCAACGTATAATTTCAATAGTATTTATTTTATTCTCATTAACGAGTTGTACAGATAATTCGTTAGATGTAAAGGAGGCTGTTGCCGATTCTTTATTTTCTTTAATCTCTTCAAACTCATCGCAGATAAATTTCATTAATAGTGTAAATCAGACTAATGCTTTTAATTGTTTAAATTATACCTATGCATTAATTGGAGGAGGAGTTGCCGTTGGTGACATAAATAATGATGGTTTAGAAGATATATATTTTACATCTAATCAGAATTCAAACAAGTTATATGTAAACAAAGGTAACTTTAAGTTTAGTGATGTAACTAAAAAGGCAGGAGTTTCAGATGACTTAGGCTGGTCTACAGGTGTTAATATGATAGATGTAAATAACGATGGTTGGTTAGATATTTATGTTTGTAAATCTGCTTCATTAGAAAATCCTGAACTCAGAAAAAATAAACTCTTTATTAACCAGAAAGATGGAACCTTTAAAGAAGATGCTAAAACTTGGGGAATAGACCATAACGGCTTTTCCATTCAATCCTATTTCTTTGATTATGATAAAGATGGTGATTTAGATATGTATTTAGTAAATCATCGCTCTGATTTTGAAAACACATTAAGAATTGAAAATAAGAAAAATCAAAAGTTCTATCCTGAAACGTCAGATCATCTTTTTAGAAATGATGGTAATCATTTCGTGAATGTTACCCAACAAGCTAAGTTGGTTAACAAAGCTTGGGGATTAAGTGCATCAATTGGTGATTTTAATAATGATTCTTGGCCAGATATTTATGTGGCTAATGATTACATTAAACCAGATATGTTGTATATAAACAACAGAGATGGGACATTCTCAAATCAAATTAATACACGCTTTATGCACATCTCATACAACAGTATGGGATCCGATTTTGCAGATATAAACAATGATTTTTTACCAGATTTAATGGTGTTAGAGATGTCTGCGGAAGACCATATTCGCAGTAAAGAGAATATGGCAACAATGAACACGGAAGGCTTTGAGAAAATTGTGAATTCAAATTACCATTATCCTTACATGGCTAATGTTTTACAATTAAATAATGGAAATGGGTCGTTTAGCGATATCGGCCAATTAGCTGGAATATCTAAAACAGATTGGAGCTGGGCACCTTTAATTGCTGATTTTGACAATGATGGCTTTAAGGATATTATTGTGACTAATGGAATTGAGCGAAATTTTGGAAATCAAGATTATCCAAGACAAGTAAAAGCCAATCTCGATAATAATATCGAAATGACTAAAATGGAGGTCATAGATATGATTCCTTCAGAAAGAATTGAAAATTATAGTTATAGAAACAATGGGAATTTAACTTTTGAAAACACCACGAAAGCTTGGGGGTTACATCAAAAATTAAACTCTAACGGTATCGCTTACGCAGATTTCGATAATGATGGTGATTTAGATATGGTGATGAATAATATGGGAGATGTTGCAAGCATTTATAAGAATAATGCTGTTGGGAATTTTATAAGTATAATACTTATTGGTACAAATAAGAATAAAAACGCAATAGGAGCGCAAGTAAAAGTTATTACTAAAGAAAAACAGCAGTATCAAGAACTGTACGTATCACGTGGTTATCAATCTTCGGTTTCAAATGTTTTAAATTTTGGATTAGGAAATGAAACCATAATTGAAATGATTGAAGTAGTGTGGCCTAATGGTAAAATTTCTAAATTGAAATCAATTGAGGGGAATCAAAAAATCACTATTGATATAAAAGAAGCTAATAATTCAGACAAAACTAAATTTATTGCAAACAGAAATTTGAAAACTATAAAACCGGAACGTTTAGGAATAGAATTTAAACATAACGAATCTAATTTCGATGATTTTTCAAAACAAGTTCTACTGCCTCAAAAGCAATCGCAAAAAGGAGCAGCATTTTCTGTTGGAGATGTCAATAATGATGGATTAGAAGATATCTTTTTAGGAGGTGGTGAAAATCAACCGTCTCATCTATATTTACAAACTAATTTAGGTACTTTTAAAGAGAGAGAAGTATTCCCTTTTAAGCAAGACCAAAGTTATCAAGATAATGGGGCTCTGTTTTTTGATGCAGATAATGATGGGGATTTAGATTTATTCGTAACAAGTGGTGGTTATCATTTATCAGAGCATAGTAAATTACTTCAAGATCGATTGTATATAAACACGGGAAACGGTGATTTTAAGAAAAGTAATGCACTACCAAAACTCTTATTTTCATCAAAAAGTAGTGTTGCTTTCGATTTTGATAATGATGGTGACCAAGACATTATTGTAGGTGGTAACACCAAACCAGGACAATATCCCTTGGCTTCAAATTCGTATATACTCGAAAACCAAAATGGAAAATTCAAAGACGTTACAAATACAATTGCTAAAGAATTTTCACAGATTGGAATTGTAAATGACCTCTTAGTTTCAGATTTCGATAATGATGGACTAAAGGATCTTATAGCGGTAGGTGAATGGATGCCAATCACAGTATTTAAAAATTATAATGGTATTTTCAAAAAACTAGAAGTGCCAGAGATTGAGGACACTTCTGGCTGGTGGAATACTATTAAATCCTTAGATATTGATAATGATGGAGATCAAGATTACCTTGTTGGTAATTTAGGCGGAAATAATAAATTTAAACCAACTAAAGAAAAATCACTTCATATTTACGGAAATGATTTTGATGGTAATGGTTCATACGATATGGTATTAAGCAAATCTTATAAAGGAAAGTTGGTTCCTGTTCGGGGTAAAGAATGTTCAACACAACAAAATGCTTTTGTTAGCGAAAAAATAAAAACTTATAAAGATTTTGCAAATTCAACTTTAGTGGATATCTATGGAACTGAAGCCATAGAATATGCGTACCATAAGGAAGTTTACGAATTCAATTCGGTTGTTTTAAGAAACAACAACGGAATCTATGCGGTTGAGAGATTGCCAAATACAGCGCAAATCGGTCCTACTATGGGATTTGAATTTACAGATATTAACAAAGACGGTATAACTGATGTGATTGGAGTTGGTGCGATTCACGAAACCGAAGTAGAAACCATAAGGTACGATGCTAATATTGGCTATATTTTAATTGGTACAGAAAGCGGAGAACTAAAACCCTATAAAGATTTGAATTTTTATAATGGGAAAAATGCAAAAGACATTCAGAAAGTAAATATTGATAATAGAGAATTCTTTTTTATTTTTAATACTGATTCTAATTTAACCATATTCGAAAACAAATAACTCAAGTTATGAGATTGAAATCTTCAATTAAATTAATATGTTTCAATTTTATCCTAATATTCATCTTAGGATGTAATAGCGATACATCTATAGATGCTTCTAATAAAATGTTCAAAACTTTGGAGGTTAATGACACAGGTATTGACTTTCAAAATATACTTACCGAGAACGATTCGCTTAACTATTTTACCTATACGTATTTATATATGGGAGGCGGAATTTCGGCAGGAGACATCAATAACGATGGTTTAATAGATTTGTATTTTACAGGAAATCAGGTTTCAAATAAATTATACCTAAATAAAGGCAATCTTAAATTTGAAGATATTACTGAAAAAGCTGGAGTCTCTGGTGACAACAGATGGTATACAGGTGTTACAATGGCAGATGTAAATGGGGATGGGTTTTTAGACATCTATTGTTCTGTTGGAGGTAAATTCAAACCAAAACAGAACCAATTGTTTATAAACAATCAAGACGGAACTTTTACAGAAAAAGCAAAAGAGTATGGCTTAGATGATATAGGTAATAGCGTCCAAGCTACGTTTTTCGATTATGATAAAGATGGAGATTTAGATGTGTATATAGCTAATTATCCACCTACTAAATTCAGTTCGCCAACCTTTGTTTATGTTCAAAAAATGAGAACGGTGAAAGATGTTGAGTCAGACCATTTATACAGAAATGACGGAAATAGTTTCAAAGATATTACCGAAACATCAGGACTAAAAAACTTTGGATTATCGCTAAGCGCAACAATTGGAGATCTCAACAACGATTCTTGGCCAGATATTTACGTGTCCAATGATTTTAATTCTCCAGATTATTTATATGTAAATAAAGGTGATGGTACGTTTAAAGAGGTTATAAAACAAGCAACTTCGCATACCGCTTTTTATGGTATGGGAATAGATATTGCAGATTTTAATAACGATGGAAATCTCGACATTTTTCAAGTTGATATGGATGCTCAAAGCAATAAGCGCAAAAAAGCGAATATGGCAAGTATGAACACACAGTTGTTTAAGGATTTGGAAAATGCAGATTTTCAATACCAGTATATGCAGAACTGTCTTCAAATAAATTCAGGAATTTATACAGATAGCATACCACATTTTTCAAACATATCAAGACTTACCGGAACATCATCTACCGATTGGAGCTGGGGACCATTATTTGCGGATTTTAATAATGATGGTTACAAAGACCTGTACATTACAAACGGAACACGCAGAGAAATTCACAACAACGATTATTTTAATCGCTTAGATACTATGGTGGTTAAAAAAGAGGATATGTTGGCTTTGAGTATGAATATACCTTCTGAAAAAATAGACAACTATATGTTTCAAAACAAAGGGAATCTAGATTTTGAACGTGTTAATACATCTTGGGGAATAGAATATGAAGGCTTTTCTAATGGTGTGGTGTATGCAGATTTAGATAATGATGGTGATTTAGAAATTGTTACTAATAATATTGATGATTTTGCAACAGTTTTCGAAAACCGCAATACTAAAGGGAATTATATATCAATTAATTTTAAAGGACATCCTAAAAATAAATTTGGCATAGGTAATCGTGTGTTTGTTAAGACTAAAAATCAAAACCAAATGCAAGAATTGACTTTAACCAGAGGATTTCAGTCTTCGGTTGCACCAGAATTGCATTTTGGAATTTCAGACGAAAATAATATTGAAGAATTAACGGTGATTTGGTTTGATGGAAAAGTCCAAACACTTACTAATGTTGAAGCTAATAAAAAGCTAACTCTAAATTATGTGGATGCACAAATCTTAGAATCAACAGATAAAGAAGAACAACAGAAACCATTTTTGGTTATTGAAGACAACCAATTATTTCCAAAACATAAACACCAAGAAAATAGCTATGATGATTTTAGAGATCAAGTTTTGTTACCACACAAAATGTCACAATTTGGACCAGCCCTTGCTGTTGGTGATTTAAATGGTGATAGCCTTGATGATTATTTTGTTGGAGGTTCAGCAAATAATTCAGGAACACTATATTTTCAAATCAATAATGGTTTAAAAGAAAGCGCAACAGACATCTTCAAAACCGATAATAAATCTGAAGACGTTGGTGCCTTAATTTTTGATGCAGATGCAGATGGCGACAATGACCTATACGTGGTGAGCGGTGGTTATGAATTCTCGCCAGATTCAGAAGATTTACAAGACCGTTTGTATATTAATGATGGAAGCGGGAATTTTAGTAAATCAAATTCTGCATTACCAAAAATGTTGACAAGTGGTTCTAAAGCCTACGCAGCAGATTTTGATAAAGATGGAAAACAGGACCTCTTAGTTTTAGGACGTCAAGTCCCTAAAAATTATCCTAAACCAGCAGATAGTTATGTATTGAGAAATGTAAGTACTAGTACCGATGTTAAATTTGAACCTTTTTCCGAAGACACATCAAAGCTTTTAGAATATTTAGGAATGGCAACAAGTGCTTTAATCACAGATTTTAATAACGACGGTTGGCAAGATTTTATCATAGTTGGTGAGTGGATGCCGATAAAAATGTATCAGAACACAAAAAATGGAAGTTTTAAAGAAGTCGCTAAAGAGTATGGACTAACGACAAAAACTACAGGTTGGTGGTGGAGTATTAGCGAAGGTGATTTTGATAACGATGGTGATATGGATTATGTTTTAGGCAACAACGGTCTTAATTATAAATATAAAGCCAAAGCAAATGAAACTTTTGATATTTACGTCAATGATTTTGATAACAATGACGAAGATGATATTGTTTTGAGTTATTATAACGATGGCGAAAAATATCCTTTAAGAGGAAGAGAGTGTTCGTCTCAGCAAATTGCTGGTATAAAGAAAAAATTCGAAAATTACGAAACGTTTTCAGAAGCAACACTTATAGATGTGTATTCAGAGGAAGCTTTAAACGAAGCGTTGCATTATCAGGTAGAATCTTTTGCTAGTATATATTTAGAGAACACCAAAGATGGCTTCGTAATACATCAATTGCCAATTGAAGCACAATTTTCAAGCATAAATAAAATTTTAGTCCAAGATTTCGATAAGGATAAGAATCTCGATATGGTAATAGCTGGCAATTTTTATGGTTCAGAGGTTGAAACACCAAGGAATGATGCAGGTTATGGATTATTCTTAAAAGGAAATGGTAAAGGTGATTTTAAAAGTGTATCAGCTACCGAAAGTGGTTTTTTTGTAAAAGGTGATGTTAAAGAAATGTCTCTAATTACAATCAAAGATGAAAAGTACATTTTAGTAGCTTCTAATAATGATATTCTCAAAACAGTAAAACTTCAAAACCACTAATCATTTTTAGCTTCATAATTTTAAGTTTTTTTGAATAGAAAAAATAACAAAATCTTATAATTCTTCTAAATGCAAGCGATGTAGTGCGCTTACCTATTTTGTACGCTACATTTTTACCACTCATTAGCACATTTGTTATATATAAAACAAGCATCAACTTATATTTTTGATACACTAGATGAATTAAAAACGAATAAAAAAATAATTATGAAAACAATTAAACGTCTTAGCTTTCTTTTTATAGCTTTAGCAATTTGGTCATGTTCTGATGACGATGTAGAAGTTGCAGTATTAACTCAACCCACCTTTACGATTACAGCTCCAGGAGATGATTCAGGATTGTACATTTTTGAGAATACAACGCCAAACAAAGACGCCTTTTATAATTATTGGGAGTTTACAATTGGTGGTAATAAAGTTGCTGATATAGGAGGCCCTGTAGAATATCAATATGAAGTGGATGGAGTACAATTAGTAACTCTAACAATGGTAAGTTCTGAGAATGCATTACAAACCTCTCAAACAGTTACTATAACTTTACCACCACCACCAGATGTGTCTTTTTCTATTAATCCTGAAAATTTATTAAAAAACGGTTATTTAACTGAAGGAGATGGTGATGACTTCACAAATTGGGGACAAAATAATGGTGCAGACAGAATGACGGCTCAATCTTCTGAGGTTTTAGTTGGTAATAGAGCTTTAAAAGTTACAAATGATGTCGATGGTAACCCATGGGAAACTCAATTTGTAAGTGATGCTTTTGCTACAACTAACGGTGAAAACTATACAGCTTCAATGTGGGTTAAAGGAGGTACAGCTGCTATACGATTTTCTACTAACCCTGGCGTTGGTGGAGATCAATATGCAGGAGACCATAACGTAACATCAACATGGTCACAATATTCTTGGACATTTACAGCTAATTCGGA
>RCNB010001661.1_pt1 | contig 13885 bp, 15 predicted proteins | sample 2041321 | NCBI WGS metagenome assembly RCNB01 (sample SAMN09708232, study PRJNA481090) | Marine sediment metagenome, whole genome shotgun sequencing project. | reverse complement strand
CACAGCGCCTCTATCAGATTCCAATAGGGGTTTTAAGGCAAAATGCCCGAAGTGCCGCTAGAAGTACCATATATCACCCCTGAGAGCATTCCAGTATACTTGCGACGAAACTTGCCAAATGATTTCGGCAAAATCTGAGGTGTGACATGGGCGGAATGTCCGGCAGATATAGCATTTGAAGCATTGGTAATTCTGTTAAAAAGATCGTTCGGAATTACCCAAAGTCCAAACCCCAATCGGGGATGTATGATCCGTCGCCATCACCGTCGATGTCCCAGATGATGATATCAGGCGGCGTCATGCCACGATCATCATCACCGCCTTTGGCGGTTTCTGCCGAAGCCTCTTGGAACCGTTGGACAGCGGGCAAGAGCAACCCCCCGTTGGAGCCGCCCACATCATATGAAGAGATCATGATGTCTGTAAGTTTATGCTCGTATTCGACGCCAACTGAGGGCTTGGACAGAAGATCTGTCCCGCCGTCGCTATTGTCGGTGCTGGTGGGATGGAATTGAAATTCATCAATATCTTCCATGAGTAATCCTCCAAAGGGTGTGTACTATTAAAATCGCAGCTTAAAATCGCAGAGCGTTCGGCTAGAAAGCACAAGCCCACGCATAACCCTACGTTACCCTGAATTGCACAGGCGGTCTGTGAAGTATGTCACAGGGGTACTTCTTAACTCTCACAAGGCTCTGTCATCGTCACAGACGCCCTCTCAGATCGAGCCTTGGTCGTAAGCATCAACGGAACCCCCTCTGTTTTGGCCTGATTTAGCCTGGCGTCGTTGCGCGAGGCTGGCTGTTTGTCGGCGCAATGGCGGGAGATTTGATAGGGGCGATATAAGCGCCACCAAAGCGGCTTAGCTGGTATTCGGAAGCCTGAGTATACTAAATGTGCTAATCACCATTGTATGGCGAGCTTTCGGCATCCGGCGCAGCGATATATGGTGTAGTATGGCGGTGATGGAACGACTTAATCAAACGGCTATCAACGATAGTAGGCACTTAACCCGCCTCTGCGTTGCGATTAAATCAAGTTGGAGGGCTGGACATGCCTGCACCTGACCCTGACGGGGTTTATATCTCAGAATGTGGTGGACGCCGGATTGTAATCACCCATGAGAGTTACCTGTGGAGCAATAGCAGCCCCAACCGTTTCAAGCGGGCCGTTGCTATTCTCAGACGATTACATCGAGGTACCTGGCGATGTGGCTGGTGTTGGGATGATCTACCAACGTGGCGCAGAGCTGATGCACTGTATTGCTGCGAGGGTTGCTGTAAACGTGCCGCGCGGAACCGGCGATAGTTTCCAAATGATTTCGGCAAAATCTGAGGTGTGACATGGGCGGTATAGGTAGCGGCAGGCGCGGGCAGTTCGGGGCCGATACGACAGAGGGCTATCGCTCAATTGATGTGCGGTGGCTGAAACGCGAGGGGCTTCTGTCCTCAGGGGTAAGCGGTAGCATTACGTGGTCGCGGCGCGGCGAGGCTACGGGATCGATCAATGTCAGGTCAGAGTCCGGTCGTGTGATACTGGACTACCGTCACAGAAGCGGCTGCACGGAATGGCAGGACGAAAGCTATCCGGTCAATCTCGATACCACGCCCTGCCATATGGGCGGCGAGCGCCGTTGGTTTCTGTGCCCTGCTCGCGGCTGTGGGCGGCGTGTCGCCATCCTGTACTGTGGCGGAATATTCGCATGTAGGCATTGCTACCAGCTCGCCTACCCGTCGCAGCGGGAAGATTTCTCAGACAGAGCAGGTCGTCGAGCCGATCGCATCCGCGACAAGCTTGGCTGGGAGCCAGGTATTTTCAACGGCCCCGGCTGGCACAAGCCCAAAGGGATGCACTGGCGAACCTATGAACGTCTCTGCCGAGAGCATGACAAACATGAGCAAGTTGTCCTTGCTGGCATCGTGCAGCTATTTGGTATGAGTTTCTAATTAGGCGGATTTAGGGGGCGGCGAAGGTGGCAGGAAATAGGGGGTCTTTGTTCGTACAAATGCATGGCGCAGAGTATATCGGCAAAATGCCGCATAGGGGACGGGTGCGAGGCCGTTGTCCCTTGGTGGATGAATCTCGCCAGAAATCTCTGTCGCCCAACTGATCTGTTGACAAAATGGGACGAAATGTATGGTCTTCCAAAACCGGCATTTGTCGCCTCGAATTTTGGGATGGGCAATGCACCAATGACCGCCACCAGAGACATCTTTGCTAAGAACCATGCCTTTCAAACTACGGTTTTGCCCTTTCAGTTCTCCGCCAGAGCGCAGCCAAGATTAATGGGATCGCAGTCATCATTCCAAGACCGATGACAATCCACTCAGCCTCACCTAAATCACCTGACATGGCTTCAGCGCCAAAATGGGCGAGGACAAAGCTGGCGGGCAAAATTCCAGCCAGCGTTGCAAGCAAGAAGCGCCAAAGATGCAGGCGACTCAACCCAGCAGCGTAGCTCATCACATCGAAGGAGATGAATGGCAGAAGTCGTGAACCAAAAACTGTCAACATCAGTAGATTTTGAGAACCTAACAAGCCGTAAGATGTCTTGTCTCCCAACCATCGTTCGACATAGTCGCGTCCAAAATGCCGGGCGATAATGAACGCCGATAGAGCACCCAGTTCTGATCCAATAGCAACATAAATTGCGCCCGTTACATGTCCGTATGCCGCTCCGCTAACCAAAGCAATCGGCGCGCTCGGGATTGGGCTGGCCACGATGGAAGCCGTCATAAGGACAACAATCAACACTGGTCCCCAAGGCCCGGCCTGCACAATCCAATTCTCAATCATCTCTCGATCAATCTGCGGCAGTAGACCCGTTGTCCACGCAAGTGCGAATGCGGCCACAAACCCGGCCACAATCCAAAGGCCAAGATAATGGAACTGTACTTTTCTAGGTCGCATAGATCGCAACAAGAAACAGAGCCGCAGCTAGATCAGAGATAACACAAAGCGGGACGTACCAACGCGGTCCCCGTGCGCCAAAGTCAATATAGGCCCGGTCAATTAGGCAAAGTGTGACAGCTACCAAGGCGATTGAAGCATTCTGTGGGAGGAAACGATGAGCCGGTGCGGTGACCAGAAATAGTAAGTCGCCGATGGGGCCGGGGTGCCGAAAATTCAATTCAGTTTCCATTTTGGACCTCAAAACAGAAGCTCAAGCCTGAACTTGCAGGTTCCGGTGAGTGGAAGGTCAAGGCTATTGGCATCAAGCGACACTGAATTGCCCCATCATGCCGCCGTCTTCATGTTCCAGAATATGGCAGTGGTACATATAGGGTGCCGAAGCTGGCGCAGGCTTTTCGAATTGCATCAAGAGTTCCAGCTGCCCGTCCACCAAAACTGTATCTTTCCATCCGCGGTTCTGTACCTTTGGCGGTTGGCCGTTCTCCGACGCGACCTGGAAGCGTACCCCATGGACATGGAAAGGGTGCATCATCATATCAGCGCGAACGATCCAGCGCTCAATGCTGTTTTGGCCTACAGAGAAATTGAGCGCGCTGCGATCGAAGGGGGCACCATTGATCGAAAATTGTCCACCAGATCGCGCCATCATCATGCCCATCCCCATCGACATATCAAGCGACAGGTGCCTGAGGGGAGCGTTGGTGGCTCCAAGGTCGGGCATATCTCCATCAAGAGCTTCGGGCAATTTTACTATTCTGACAGGCCGGGATGGGTCCACAGCGAAGGGCAGCACTGCAAAACGACCCCCCCCGCGAGAACCGCCCATCATGCCCCCCATCGGCGAGTTCACGACATCGTCTGACATCAGAATGCTGTCTGCGCCGTTGGAGAAGTCGATGAGAACTTCGTATCTTTCTCCGGGAGCAAGGGTGAGCCGATTGAGCGGCACTAGCTGATCCAGAAAACCGCCTTCCGTTGCAACCAGATGCATCGGGCGATCATCAGACATTGAGAGACGATAAATTCGCGCATTGGAGCCATTCACCAATCGGCACCGAACCACACCGGGCGGGACGACAGCAGACGCATCAATTTGCCCATTGACGAGGAGAGTATCGCCTTTGACCCCATTCATCGTCTCATGCATTCCGACGTCATATTTGATGCGCCCTCGCCAATCGAATTGACGGTCCTGCAGCACAAGGGTCAGATCGTCGATCCCGTAGTTCGAAGGCAGCCCGCGTGCATCATCGCGGCCATCGGTGACATGTAGAACGCCTGCAAGCCCATACATAACCTGCCGCGCCGTCGCACCATGCACGTGGCTGTGATACCACGCCGTTGCAGGAGGCTGATCGAGCGGCAACAGGGGTCGCCATGTCTGCCCGGGCAATATCGGTTGGTGCGGTCCGCCGTCAGCCTCGCCTGGGATCAATAGCCCATGCCAATGTGCAGAAACAGGTTCGTCCAGAGTATTCTCGACTTCTGCTTGTGTGATAAGTCCTGTTTGAAGACGAAGAGTTGGGCCGAGGTAGGCTTGATTGAAGCCCAGTGTGCTTGTGGCCGCCCCACCGGTGAATCGAGTGCTTCCGGCTTGAGCGCGCAACAGAAATTGCTGCGATCCTGTCGCATCAAGAAGAGGTGGATACTCTAGTCTCTTACTCGCTTTCGCCAATACAGAACTTGGCAAAAGGGCACCCATTCCCCAACCGGCGGCGGTTTTTAGGATCTCACGACGGTTCATGGCGACGTCCTCAGGTCAAGGTTTCTGGCAATGCCGCAATCGCTGTATTCATGTCCACGACGGGCAATCCGACGGCGATCCATCCCGGCCCGTGCGCGGACCCGAGCATTCCCTCAGAGACATCAATGAAGTCGCGATAACCGGCTTTCCGCAGGCCGCGCATGACGCTTCCCGATCTTCCACCGGTCGCGCAAATAAGCGCGACCAAACGATCCTCAGCCAAAGCACGTGCCGCGAATAACCGCTCTGGAAATCGATCCTCGTGCAAGCTAATCGCCCAGGCATTTTCCGCCACGCCGGTTTGGGTCCACTCCTCGCGAGATCGAACGTCGATCATGCGAATAAGATCCGATTGCAGCGCTTCAAAGGCTTTGGAAACGGACCAGTTCTCGGCGGTCTGCGCGACAATCGAAGAAGGTGCTGCAACCGTTGCCAACAACGACAAAACCGCAGTGCGACGGTCCATTTGTGGGATCACCGGAAGTCTCTACGCGGTTCAATCAACGACATTGGGCCATCATTCTTTGTCATCGCCATGGTGGTCCTCCATTCCAGCGCCACCGGTTTCGTTTTTCATAGCGCCCATCCGCATGCCAGCAGCATCGATCTCCGTTTGAGTGATTTGCCCATCGCCATCGGCATCGAGATGTTGGAACCGATCGGCCATGCGGTCGCGCATCGCCGTCATATGCAGGTCCTCAAACTCCTCAAGCGTCAAGGCACCGTCATCGTTTGTGTCGAATTCCTGCATCTTTGCGGCCATTTCTTTGCCGATGCCGTCTTGGCCAACTCCGGGCATCATCATCGCCATCATGTCACGATCCATCATGCCCATTTGGCCCATGCCATTACCCATCATCGACGCCCGGTGCATCTTCATCATTGCACGCATCATAGCATGGTGGTTACCGCCCATCATACCCATCTTGGACCCGCCGTCCTGCATTCCCATTCCGGGCGCTGCGTCTGCCTCCGCTTTCGTATCATGCCCGTGACCGCTGTCGGCGAGCACTGCACTCGTAACCCCAACTGAAATCAAAAAACCAAGCACCAAAATTCCCTTATTAGACATCATTTATCTCCTGCCAAAACTTCCCACCTAATATCGGGAGTCGCATCAGGCAGGTAAAGGCTTCAGGGGGTGGGGATTTGTACTGTTATGTCACAGCGCTTCGATACATTTCGTGACAAAGCAACTCCTAACAGCCTGCGTCACGAGCAAGTAAAACCGTGGGAATACAAATGTTCAGGCATGCCTAAATTGGGGACAAAACACCGATGACACCAGAAGTTGGTCACTTTGCCCTTGCACTGGCGCTTGCCATGGCATTGGTCCAAAGTGTGCTCCCAATCCTTGGTGCTACGCGAGGAAATATACTTTGGATGCAATCGGCTCGATGGTCGTCATTGGGGCAGGTTTTGTTCGTCGCCATCGCCTTTTCTGCCCTAATGCAAGCTTTCATCACAAGTGACTTCACCGTTAAAAACGTGATCGAAAATTCGCACTCCCTCAAGCCACTGCTTTTCAAAGTTGCCGGGACATGGGGAAGCCATGAAGGATCTCTTCTGCTGTGGGCTCTGATCCTGACTGTCTTTGGCGCTGCCGTTTCGGTCTTTGGTGCCAATATTCCGGAATCGTTGAAGGCTCGGACCTTATCAGTTCAGGCCTGGATAAGCGTGGGATTTCTCACTTTCATGCTGTTCACATCGAACCCTTTCGACCGTGTCTTTCCGCCGCCGCCGGATGGTCAAGACCTAAATCCTTTGCTGCAGGACGTCGGCTTGGCAATGCATCCGCCGCTTCTTTACTTTGGGTATGTCGGATTTTCGATCGTATTTTCGTTTGCCGTTGCGGCGTTGCTTGAAGGCAAAATTGACGCAGCGTGGGCGCGGTGGGTGCGTCCGTGGACACTGGCCGCTTGGATGAGCTTAACCGCAGGCATCGCGCTTGGCTCGTGGTGGGCCTATTACGAACTAGGCTGGGGTGGCTGGTGGTTCTGGGATCCCGTGGAAAATGTCAGTTTCATGCCCTGGTTAATGGGCACGGCGCTTCTGCACTCAGCAATTGTAACTGAAAAGAGAGATGCGTTCAAAAGTTGGACAATTCTTCTTGCGATTTTGACCTTCTCGCTCTCGCTTCTGGGGACATTTATCGTCAGGTCCGGGCTTTTGACTTCCGTGCATGCATTTGCCGTCGATCCTGAGCGGGGACTGTACATCTTGGGGCTTCTTGCTGTTTCCATCGGCGGTTCACTGACTCTCTTTGCCTGGCGTGCGCCGGTTATGGAACCTGGCGGTTTGTTTAAACCAGTCAGCCGCGAGACGGGGCTGCTGATCAATAATCTGATCCTGGTAACGGCCACCGGCGTGGTTCTTTTCGGGACGCTTTATCCTCTATTTTATGAAGCGATGACTGGTGGTGACAAACTGTCTGTTGGCCCTCCATTCTTTAATTCAGCATTCGTACCAATGATGCTTCCGCTTGTCTTCGTGATGGGGCTGGGGCCGTTTCTGTCTTGGAAGCGCGCCGACTTGCCCGGTGTTCTGGAGCGACTGCGCGTTGTGGCGGTACTGTCCATCTTTGCGACGCTGGCGATCTGGTACGTTACGCAAGGTGGACCGGTTCTGGGTTATTTGGCGATCATGTTGGCCTTCTGGCTTTTTGCGGCGACTTTGCGCGAGTGGGCGATGCGAGTCCGATTGTTCGAGAGTTCCTTCGCTGAGGTGCGTCGACGCGCTAGAAATCTGCCACGCGCGGCGTATGGAATGACGGTGGCACATGCCGGCCTGGCCATCGCAATATTTGGCTTTGTCGGATCAAGCGTCTGGAAATCTGAAGAAATCATCTTTGTCCGTCCGGGAACGCAGGTTGCTATTGCCGGCTTTGAGGTCACCTTTGAGGGGGCCGAACGGGTGCGTGGGCCCAACTATTTCGCCGATCGCGGTACTTTGACAGTGAGAAAGAACGGTGAATTCGTGACGGTACTTTATCCCGAGCGGCGCACCTATCCCGTTGCGCAAAGCACCACGACAGAAAGCGCAATTCGTTCCACGCTTGCCGGGGATCTCTACACCTCAATTTCTGATCCTGCATCTGAAGAAGCCGGTGCCAGCGGTGCCTGGACGCTTCGCATTCTCTTTGAGCCTTTGGTGAATTTCATCTGGATTGGATCTGTAATGCTTGTTTTGGGAGGGGGATTGTCATTGTCTGACCGGCGCCTTCGGATCGGGGCACCGCGCCGCAAAGCAACAGCGTCCTCAAAGGTTCCGGCAGAATAACGATGAAACGTGCTTTTGCTGTTGTTCCTCTCATCATTGCCATCGTTTTCGGCGGCTTCTTTTTGTGGGGGTTGAATCCGGATCGGGACCCGAGTGAGATCCCTTCCGTCCTGATTTCGCAACCAGCGCCCGAATTTAGTCTGCAGGCCGTCGACGGATTGGAAGCCCCTGGCCTTGCGCGGACCGATCTGACAAGCAACGACGCTCCGGTAATTGTCAATGTCTTCGCGTCTTGGTGTGTGCCCTGCCGGGCAGAGCACGGAGTGCTCACGCAACTTGTCGAACGAGAAGGCCAAAGGCTCTTTGGGATCAATTACAAAGACAAACCCGAGGATGCGAAACGTTGGCTCGCGGAGCTTGGCAATCCCTATGAAAGGATCGGAGCCGACCTTTCAGGGCGCGCAGGCATTGAATGGGGTGTTTCTGGCGTTCCAGAAACATTTATCATCGGCCCAGACGGCGCGGTTCTTTATCGATATGTGGGGCCGATTGTTGGCGAGGAGGCTGTTGGGAGATTTCGGGAAGCACTTGTGCAGTCTGGCGCGCTGAAGAGGGGGCAAGGGGGATGAAAAATCTCGTTATGCTGCTTTTTCTGATGCTCCCTGCCGTCACGTATGCCGTTGAGCCGGACGAAATGCTGCAAGACACGGCCTTGGAGGAGCGGGCGCGTGAGATATCCAAAGAGTTGCGTTGTGTCGTCTGCCAGAATCAGGACATCGACAACTCCAATGCTGGTGTGGCGCGTGATCTTCGTATTCTTGTCCGCGAGCGTTTGATGGCTGGCGACAATAATGCTGAAGTTATTGATTACATTCATGCGCGTTACGGCGACTATGTTTTGATGCGACCGCCTTTCAAACTTCAGACATTTGCGCTTTGGTTCGCACCACTTTTGCTGGCGATGATCGCATTCGGTGTTGGATGGCTGGTCCTGACGGCCGGACGGCGCAAACAGGTCGCAATTGGCCTGACCGAAGAAGAAGAAGCCGAAGTTACTCGCTTCATTGACAACCACAGGCCCGGAGGCGGGGTATGATCTGGGCTCTTTTGGCCATTCTCTCCCTGATTTCCGCCGTTCTTATGGGGATACCGCTTATACGGCGCATGCAGCCGGTTGTGACATCCCAGGATGCTACACCTGCAGTTCTTCTCGATCAGTTGGACGAGGTGAAACGCGACCTTGATCGTGGCTTAATTTCTGCGTCGGAGGCAAGGGCGGCAGAACAGGAACTCAAGCGCCGGATCTTGTTGGAAGCGCGCAAACCTGTGCCTTCGGTAGGTCGCGCAGCAGGAGACGGTCGCCTCACTCTGATGGTTAGCGTGTTTTTCGTGCCGATCCTCGCCCTGAGTTACTATGCCTATATGGGATCGCCTGGACTATCGGGTATCGCATTCGCGGAACGCGCAGAGGAACGACAAGAGGCGGCGAATATCGCAGAATTGTCCACCCAACTCTATGAAAGACTAACGTCCGATCAACAGGGTGGCGCTTCTGATGGGTGGATGCTTTTAGGCCAGATCTATTCCCGAATGGGGCGCTTTGCGGATGCTGCTGGCGCTTTCGAAATAGTGTCTGAACGGCCAGAGGCGAATTCAGTCGTTTTCTCTATGCTGGCAGAAGCTTTGATTTATGCGGATCAGGGAGTGGTTTCTCCACGCGCCGAAGCCGCAATCGATAAGGCCTTTGTGCTGGACGCGGCAAATCCTGCGGCGACCTTTTACAAAGCGATGGCACTGTCACAGACCAGCGAAACTGAGCAAGCTCACAACATGTTGGTTACACGCTTGAGCGATGCAGACGGGTTCTACCCCTGGATGGAGAGTTTCGTGGCCGAGGCGAACCGGATTGGGGCTGAGATAGGTAGGTTACCTCTCTCAATGGCAAGTTTTGCCCCGACGGTGTCTTCTCCTGGCCCTACGGGCGAAGATATCGCCAACGCTCAAGAAATGACCGAAGAAGACAGGCAGACCTTCATCCGCTCGATGGTAGAACGATTGGCAACACGCCTGGAAGACGAACCGGAAGACTTGGACGGCTGGATGCGGCTTGGAAACGCTTATTCTGTGTTGGGTGAGAAAGACCTCGCGGTCAATGCCTTGGAACGCGCAGAAACTCTCTTAGTGGATGCGCCGAAGAATGATCAAAGGCGGCAAATCGTGACAAGTGCACTCGCTGATCTTCGCAAGTAACGGCCATGTTGCACGGATCCCGTAAAGGTTGGAATTAGCTCTTTCCCGTGATTTTCCTCAAGAGACCACTTCGAACTCGGCGCGGCCAAGCTCGGTCATTTTGTTGAGAATGCTGACGCCGATCCTGACTTCCGTCTTTTGGTTTTCGAAATTTCGCGCCTTCAGTTTTGGCCCGATCACACCCTTCCATCGACCCATCTGTGTTTCACCGCGGCTCCGCTGATTGTATCCGCTGGTGGACTGCCAGGCCAAGCGGCCGTGGGTTTGTATCGCGGCAATGTGGTGGTCGCGTTGCGAAGGATCATGCGCTGATTGCGGGCTTGGGATCGCGTTCTTCGGAGGTGGGATGATGATCTCGACTGGGTTCCCGAAGAGCGCGTTGAGCAGATTGGTGGTCGGCGCGCCGTCGTAAGCGCCGTCCGCCAGAAACTGGGAAACAGGCGCGTCTACCTGATCCAGAAGCCCGGGCAAAGCTGTCGGATCACCGACGTCATCCAGTATCAGATCGGCGCAAATGATTTCGCCGTTCGCGAGGTCCAGACCGAGGTGCAGCTTGCGCCATGATTTGCGTTTGGCCCTTGTTCTATACTTGTCCTGCTGCCACTCGCCTTCCCCGAAGATCTTCAGCCCGGTGCTATCGACCACCAAATGGGCCGGCTCAATTCTCCCGGTCCGGAGTTGGGCGGGAAGGTTTAACCCTGGGCCACGACGTGATCGGGTTGAGAAATCCGGCACCGAAATATCCAGCCCCATCAGTCTCACTATGCCGCGCATCAGCCCTTGTGTTTGACGCAACGGCTGTTTGTAAACCACGCCCAAAGTCAGGCAAATCGTGATGGCCAAATTCGAGTATTTCGGCTGGCCACCCCGTGACATCCGGCGGGCTGCTGCCCAAAGTTTGAGCGCTTCGGCGGTGAACCAAACAGTCAGGTCTCCTCGCCGCCGAAGGCTTTCATTATACTCGGCCCAATTCGTCACCCGGTATCGCTTCTTCGCAAATTTGTGTCGGAGGGTTGCGTTGAACTTATGCGGCATTAAGGGCATTCGGGCAGTGACAAAGTGATCTGATATCAGCCGATTGACGATCTATGCAACAGCGCCGGTTTCCGCCCTTAGTGTCGAAAGCTGCACTTGCACATGGAGCCTGCTTCCGGCCCAGACCAGCCATTGGCCACCTCACTGCTCGCTGCGATGCAGCTTTCGCTTTGCTGCCATTCGTACATGGCGCAGCATATTTGGCGGTGAAATTGTCGACCAGCGGACAAAGTTCCCATTGGAGCGTTTTGACCATTCGCGCGGTTCCAACCTCAATCTGCAACTGTTCTCCTCATACTTGTTCGGATATTGTTATCGAGCTAAGAACTGACAAAAGTGCTCGGAAAGAGTCAGGGGGATTAATTCATGATTGCCGATTGCTGTGGCTGGTCTGCATTGGCTGGTGAGACTCGACAGTTTTCCGAATTACGCCAACGGCAGGTTGCTGATGTTGCCATTGTCGGAGCCGGATTCACCGGTTTGGCGGCGGCTCGGCGCTATGCCGAGTTTAGGCCTAAGGCTCGCATTTTGCTGATCGACGCAAAGAGCGCCGGGCAAGGAGCGAGCGCACGCAATTCTGGCTTTGCTGTAGCCAATGAAAGCCCCAGGCACTCACGCTTACACACGGCACAGGGCTTGGCCAGTTACCAAACAATGAATCGAGTGGACCACGCCGGTGTCTCTGAACTGCGCCGAGTGATTGCCGAGTACAACATCGCCTGCCAATGGGAAGATACCGGCTCGATCCATGCGGCCCACGACCCCAAGAATTTTGACAAGCTGCACCACCACTTTGCAGCGTTCCAAAAACTAGGTGTCGATGCACAGCTGATGGAAGCGGATGCTTTGCGGGTCCGTCTTGGAACCGGATTCTACAAACTAGGCGTGGTATCGCGAGGTGGCGCACTGCTGCAACCGGCCATGCTAGTCAAGGGACTGTTGGAAAGCCTGCCGCCCAATGTAGAATGCTTTGAGAACACACCTGTCCAGCGCATTGACCGAGCCAATAAGGGCTGGACCCTGTCCTTGCCAAACGGCTCGGTTCAGGCAGAACAGGTGATCGTGGCGGTAAATGCGTTTTTCCCACGGCTCGGTTTTAAATCGATGCGTGTCTTTCCGCTGGCATTGACTGCCAGCCTGACCCGCCCTTTGACCAAACAGGAGGAGGCCGAGATCAGCCAAGCATTGTCGTGGGGTATCCTGTCACCCCGTAGCCTAGGCGCAACAATGCGGCTGACGAAGGACCGGCGCATTCTGATCCGCAACACCGGCGAGTACCGGCCGTCAGGCATTTCACCAGCTTTACTTGCTAAACGGCGGAAGTTACATGCAGTTGGACTGAACAAGCGCTTCAAGTTTCTTAACGAAAGTGCGATCGAGTATTCATGGTCAGGCACGATCTGCATGAGTCGCAATTCCAAACCCGTATTTGAGGAAATTGCGCCAAGACTATTCCTGTGTGGTGGCTACAATGCGTCGGGTGTTTCGCGCGGTACAATTATGGGTCGACTGGCCAGCGATCTGGCGCTCGGCGTTTCCTCGTCTTTGTTGGACGATGTATTGGCATTAAAAAAACCGAACCTAATCCCGCCACGCCCGTTCTTTTACCCTTTGGCAAAAGCAAGGCTGCATATAGAGCGGTCAGCGGCACTCACCGAGCACTAGACGTCCTTCATCTATGACGGTGATGGATGCGACTTGATCGAAGGCGAGCAATAGGAAAGCTGCGCCGTAACGGCCAAATGAATAGAGGATGCGCCGCTTAGCCATGAGCTGGATCGAATGACGGCAAAGTCCCGCACAGCAGACCTTGGTGCAACCTGCAGCGAAAGTCCGGTTTCCGCCCTTAGTGTCGAATGCTGCACTTGCAAATGGAGTCTGCTTCCGGCTTATTCTGTTGAAAAACTCCGATTTCGGCCAAAATCGGAAAATATTTCCCCGCACAGCACAAGTGACGGGTTTTGGTGAGGGGTTCGGCCAAAATGGGCTTCAAGCCCTGCTGCGGCTCCTTGGAGCATTTCGCGGCAATCCTCACTGAGGTTCAGCGAAAGTGTGCTTTTTGTGGAATTTTTCGAAATCCAAATTTTGGAGTTTTTCAACAGAATAGGCCCATTGCCGACCTTCGTGGACGGCGCAGCGAAAGTCCGTTGTGAGTCCTCCGCAATGTTCAAAGCAAAAGTGTGCTATTGTCCCGTAGGGCGGCCCAACTGGGACCCCCTGAATATAACTGAAAGGAAAAATAATGCCGCATTACATGTTCCAAGCGCGTTACACGGCCGAAGCAATTAAAGCTATGATCGACACACCTCAGGATCGCGAAGCGGGTGCACGCCCACTGATCGAAGCAATGGGCGCTAAATTACACAGTTTCTTTTTCTGTATGGGACAGGACGATGTCGTTGCGATCATTGAGGCCCCAGATGACGAAACCATGGCCGCTGCTTCGTTGATCATCGGTGGTTCAGGCGCATTCTCGGGCGGCTCCACGACGAAGCTAATGACCGCGCCGCAAGCCATGTCGGCCATGCAGAAGGCTCAGGCTGGGCGCGCTAGCTACAAGCCCGCGACCGGTTAAACGATAAAACCGAGGCGTCGCGCAACCATCGCCTCGGCATTCTTCAGATCGACCGGTAACTTCCACATTGTCCCGCATTGCAGACCTTGACGCTGATCACAGCGAATGTTGGGGTCCCGCCCTTTCTTAACCATGGCTGCAAACGGCCT
>RCNB010001658.1_pt1 | contig 13893 bp, 14 predicted proteins | sample 2041321 | NCBI WGS metagenome assembly RCNB01 (sample SAMN09708232, study PRJNA481090) | Marine sediment metagenome, whole genome shotgun sequencing project. | reverse complement strand
TTAGAAGGATTTAGGCATTTTTATGGAAACATTGAGGATTATGTTGTGTTGGCTTTACTACCTTCTTACCTTGAACGAGACGGCTCTTCATTAATCTATATGGTTAATGATTTAATCGCAAAATCTAAGCAACCTGAAAGCGGATTTTACCTCAATAATCTTGAAGATTTAGCACAAACATTACAACATCTTGAAGCCAGAGGTCAGAAAACAATACTTATTGGTGTGTCTTTCGCGCTACTAGATTTAGTTGAACAATTTCAATTTAAACTAAAGCATACCTTGGTCATGGAAACTGGTGGTATGAAAGGCAGACGAAAAGAAATAATACGACAAGAATTACACAACGTACTTCAATCTGGTTTTGGAGTTACTAAAATTCATAGTGAATATGGTATGACCGAACTTTTGAGTCAGGCGTATTCTAAAGGGAATGGTGTTTTTGAATGCCCGTCATGGATGAAAATCTTAACGCGAGACGCGGAAGATGCGCTTACAATACAGCAACCTAATAAAATAGGTGGAGTTAATATTATTGACTTAGTAAACTTGAATTCTTGTTCTTTTATAGCAACGCAAGACTTAGGTAAGGTTGACGAAAATGGTCAATTTGAAATCATTGGACGCTTTGATAATTCTGATATTAGAGGCTGTAATTTAATGGCTTTGTAAGAAGTTAGTAATTTTTCGACATAAATAACATAACTACTATGTCATGAAATATTTTATCGTACTCTACTTTACCATAATATCAAGCGCTTTTTCTCAAACTATAGATTACAATACTAAGAAAGGTTTTGTCGCTGAAGGTTATGATGTTGTTGCTTATTTTAATAATACAGCCATTGAGGGTTCTAAAGCGTATTCAACGACTATTGAAGGCGTAAAGTATAAATTTAGTTCTCAGAAAAACCGTGATACTTTTCTAATAAACCCTAAAGCCTATATACCACAATACGGAGGCTATTGCGCTTATGCAGTTGCCACAAATTCTAAGAAAGTAGATATTGACCCTGAAACTTTTGAAATTAGAGATGGAAAGCTTTATTTATTCTATAATTCTTGGGGAACTAACACCTTAACTAAATGGTTAGAAATGGATGTGAAAGATTTACAAAAAAAAGGCGACTTAAATTGGGAGGCAATAAAGTTTAATTAATTCAATGAAAAAGAAAAATTGACTTAACAGTATCAGCGTTGATTAATTGGTTAGAAGTGCCCGAAAGCGATTTCGGGCACTATTTTTATGATAAAATAGTATAGAAAGTACTTAGATGACTTTAAGGATAAAATCCGTTTTCTTACCTCTACTAAGTATGATATACTTGTCATGTATCAAATCTTCAGAAGATAATTTATAATCTTCCTTTACTTTTACTTTATTAACAGCAATAGCATTTTCCTTTAGAGCTCTTCTAGCATCACCATTTGAGCTTAAAAAATTAGTCTTAGCTGCCAATGCACCAATCATATCTAAGCCTTCATTAAATTCTGGGATTAAAATTTCAGCTTGCTTCACTCCTTCAAAAACATCTAAAAATGTTTTTTCATCTAAGGTTTTTATATCGTCTTTAAAAGACTTGCTAAATAGAATTTGTGACGCTTTAACAGCATTCTCTAAATCGTCTTTAGAATGGACCATCGCCGTAATTTCTTCTGCTAATCGCTTTTGCAATACTCTTAAGTGTGGCATTTCAGCATGTTCAGAAATTATCATCTTTATATCATCTTCTGTTAAAAACGTAAATATTTTAATATACTTTTCTGCATCTTCGTCACTAGAATTTAACCAATATTGGTAAAACTTATAAGGAGACGTTCTATTCGCATCTAACCATACATTTCCACCTTCGGATTTTCCAAACTTAGAACCATCACTCTTTGTGATTAAAGGACAAGTAATGGCATATCCTTTTCCGCCTCCAATACGTCTGATTAATTCTGTACCAGTGGTTATATTACCCCATTGATCACTTCCTCCCATTTGTATTGTACAGGAATTTTCTTTATACAAATGTAAAAAGTCATACCCTTGTACCAACTGATACGTAAACTCAGTAAAACTCACACCATCGCTAGAAGACTCACTAGAAATTCTATTTTTAACAGAGTCCTTAGCCATCATATAATTCACTGTTATATGTTTGCCAATATCTCTTATAAACTCAAGGAATGAAAAGTCTTTCATCCAATCGTAATTATTAACTAACAGTGCTGCATTTGCTTCATTACTTTCGAAATCCAAAAAATGAGATAACTGATTTTTAATAGCTTCCTGATTATGACGCAACGTTTTTTCATCTAAAAGGTTTCGCTCGCTTGATTTTCCAGATGGATCACCAATCATACCGGTTGCACCTCCAACCAAAGCTACTGGCTTATGCCCACAGCGTTGATAGTGCGCTAATAACATAATAGGAACAAGGTTTCCAATATGCAAAGAATCTGCTGTTGGGTCAAAACCGATATAAGCACTTCGCATCCCTTCAGTCAAATGATCCTCTACTCCTGGCATACTATCATGCAACATACCTCTCCATGTCAACTCCTCAAGAAAACGCTTTCCCATTATATTTTAGTTCTAATTAGATTTGCGCAAAGATATGTTTCCGCTTTAAAAGACAAAAGACAATTCTAGCCCAATTTATACTTTAGCCTTAAAAAAACGTAACTTTACTTCGGCTACGCTCAGCACGAGCACTATGCTTATACTGTAATATATTTATATGATTTTAGTCACCGGAGGAACAGGGTTAGTTGGCTCACATTTGCTTTTTAAATTAGTAAGCAACAATGAAAATGTGCGTGCCATTTACCGAAGAGAAAAAACGTTACAACGTGTTAAACATGTCTTTTCTTATTTTTCTGATGATGCTGAAAACCTTTTCAACAACATTGAATGGGTTGAAGCCGACATCAATGACATTCCTAATCTAGAAGACGCCTTTAAGGGTATAACCTCCGTGTATCATTGTGCTGCATTTGTGTCTTTTGAACCTGATAAATACATAACGTTACGAAAGGTTAATATTAAAGGAACGGCTAACATCGTGAATCTTGGTATCAGTCATAAGGTTAAAAAACTATGTTATGTGAGTTCTATCGCAACTATTGGTCATCATAGCGATTCTGAAAAATTAATCGATGAAAAAACGGCTTGGAACCCTGAAGAGGATAACAGCGTATATGCTATTACAAAATATGGCGCAGAGCTCGAAGTTTGGCGAGGTACACAAGAAGGTTTGGATGCCGTAATTGTAAACCCGGGAATTATTTTAGGTGCAGGCTATTGGAGCGGAGGAAGTAGTGGTAATCTATTTAAGCAAATTCACAAAGGGATGCGTTACTACGTCAATGGCGTTTCTGGCTATGTAGATGTTTGGGATGTTGTAAATACCATGCACCAACTTATGGCAGGTCCTATTAAAAACGAAAGTTTCATTTTAGTATCTGAAAACTTGAGTTTTAAAACGTTTCAGAACAAAACAGCACTAGCTCTAAATGTTAAACCACCAACAAAAGAGGCTAAACCTTGGTTACTAAACGTCGTTTGGAGATTAGATTGGTTAAATTTTAAGCTTTTCGGCAAGCGAAGAAGCCTATCGAAACAGACCGCTAAATCTGCGGTCAGTATCACAAAATATGACAATTCGAAATTAAAAAGTAAGCTTAGTTTTGAATTCAAAGCAATCGATGAATCTATTGATGAGGTCAGTAAATTATACCTTAAAGATCTTAAGAACACTTAATTTCTAGCTGTACTATCCAAAATTAATATTTTGGAGTCTTTCTTCCAATTTACAATGGTATCAGTCTTCGGTTTTGTAATAGAGTCTTTTTTTCGTTGTTTAATTTTATTAATGGAATCTCGCTTAATTTTTGCTACTTCATCTTCCGCTTTTTTAAGCACATCAAATTCTTCCTTTTCTTTTTCTAGTCTTGTCTTTACCACATCTATAATCGCTTTGTAAACATCTGTATCAAAGGAGTAATACCCATTACTTTCTGCAAATTGAAGGCTATCTATATTATATTTCGTCAAAACATACGTTTCTGGCATAAAGCCATTGGATTCTAGCAACTTTCGATTCACTCCTTTAGCAGCGTTTATGATATATAAATCGTACAAGACTTCAGACATTTTATCTTTAGATATAAGGTTATCTGGTTTCTTTGGCCTATCATAGCCAGTACACGCCATAACCAAAAGACACAAAACCACTATAACACTTATATTCTTAAACATCTTATCTATTAAAAGTTAATCGCTGCCCTGCTTTAACATCTAAAACTTTGAAATTGTTATAAGCCAACTGACCATTAACAAAAGTATGGGTTATTCGACTCTTAAAAGTACTCCCTTCGAAAGGAGACCAACCACATTTATAAAGAATATTTCTTTTATTAACCGTCCATGGACTATTTAAATCTGCAATAACCAAATCCGCATAATAGCCTTCCTTTATATAACCTCGTTTTTCTACTTCAAATAATATCGCAGGATTATGACATGCTTTTTCTACAATTTTTTCAATAGAAATTTTCCCTTGATGATGTGCCTCTAACAAAGCGACTAAAGCATGCTGTACTAATGGACCACCAGAAGGCGCACTTAGATAAGTGTTGTTTTTTTCTTCTAATGTATGTGGTGCATGATCTGTAGCGATGACATCTATTCGATCATCTAAAAGTGCTTTCCAAAGTTCCGCTCTATCTTTCGAAGTTTTAACGGCAGGATTCCATTTTATAAGGCTTCCTTTTTTAGCATAATCTTTATCCGAAAACCACAAATGATGAATGCAAACCTCTGCTGTTATTTTTTTATCTTTTAGTGGAATTTTATTTGAAAATAGCCTCGTTTCCTTTCCTGTTGATAAATGAAACACATGCAATCTTGCACCTGTTTTCTTTGCTAATTCAATGGCTTTTGACGATGACAAATAACAAGCTTCCTCACTTCGGATCATTGGATGTTTGTCCATCGGAATATCATCTCCATACTTTGCTTTATATTTTGCTAAATTCTTTTTTATGGTAGCTTCATCTTCGCAATGCACAGAAATCACCATATTGGTACTTGAAAATATTTTTTCAATAACCTTTGGATCATCAACCAACATGTTTCCTGTCGAAGACCCTAAGAACAATTTTAAGCCTGCTACAGTTTTAGGATCTACCTTTAAAATTTCATCTAAATTATCATTGGTCCCACCAAACATAAATGAGTAGTTGGCATGAGAGGACTCTGCTGCTATGGCAAACTTTTCTTCTAACTTCTCGACCGTTGTCGTTTGTGGATTGGTATTTGGCATTTCTATAAATGAAGTAATACCTCCAGCCAAAGCCGCTTTAGATTCTGTTTCGATATTAGCTTTATGCGTTAAACCTGGTTCTCTAAAGTGTACTTGATCATCAATCATTCCTGGCAACACGTAATTACCTTCTACATCAATAACCGTCATATCAGCAGATTTAACACTGATAGATATGTCTATTTCCTTAATGATATCATCTTCAATAAGAATATCGCCTTCAAAAATTTTTCCTTCGTTGACAATTTTTGCGTTTTTTATGAGGGTATGTCGCTTCATTTTTCTTTCTACTTAGTGAATAAACTTTTTAATTTTAAACTAATCACCCCAAAAATAGCTTCAGAAATAATACTTCCGCTCATTTTTGACGTTCCTTTGGTCCTATCTTTAAAAATAACAGGAATTTCAACAATTTCAAAGCCCTTTTTATAGGCTTTAAATTTCATTTCAATCTGAAATGCATACCCAACAAACTTAATTCTATTGAGATCAATAGCTTCTAAAACAGCTCTTTTGTAACAAATAAATCCTGCTGTAGAATCTTTAACCTTCATCCGTGTTATCAATCTAACATATCGTGATGCGCCATAAGACAATAGAATACGTGACATAGGCCAATTAACAACGGTTATCCCTTTAACATATCTAGAACCAACAGAAACATCCGCATTGTCCTCTGCGCAAGCATTGTACAACTTTATAAGATCATCTGGATTATGTGAGAAATCAGCATCCATTTCAAAAATATAGTGATACGCCTTTTCTAAAGACCACTTAAATCCGGAAATATAAGCCGAACCTAAACCGCTTTTTTGTTCTCGTTTTAATAAAAACAATCGCTCTGAAAATTCTTGTTGTAATACATTGACTACATCAGCCGTTTTATCTGGTGAATTATCATCTACAACTAAGATATGAAAATCTTTCTCTTGCGAAAACACAGCTCTTATGATAGATTCTATGTTTTCAATCTCATTATAGGTAGGGATTATTACAATTGCGTCAGACATTAACCAACTTTTAAACACGCTGTTGAGCGACTTTTAGAATTTTAACAAAAGTAAAGTTTTTAATGGATTATATGATGTAATTAACTTTTTTGATAGAACTCATTTTGACTTTTTACTTTTAACCGAACCTGCCTAACGGCGAGCAGGAATGAGCTAAAATTTATTCAGCTGAAACTAGTTTTGAAAGACCAAGCATAGTTACAAACAAGAAAATCGCTAAAGCATCAGCCAATTTTAGTCGTTTTTTAATAAATAGAAAAAGTTATTATGAGTTCATAAATAAGAATAGTACATATTATGTTATGCCTAATTTTCTTTTTAATTTAGCGCTATGCGAAATTTCATTTCTCACGAGTGGTTTACCATTTTTACAATTATAGGTTTGTTCGCTATCGTGGCTGCGAAATTTGTAAATACACTTAGGTTCAATGATTTCTTATATGTCGTTGGAAATTCTAAATACTTAAAAATCTATACTAAAGATCAAAAATTTATTGATCAATTTGATAGTTTTTTATTTATTAATCTAGCCCTATCCGTTAGTATATTTTCATTCTTTGCCTATTCTACTTTTATTTCGCCCGTAACGTTTGAGTTAATTTCATTTTTAAAACTCCTTTTTGCTATTTCTACTATTATTATTATAAAAACGCTATTAGAACGTCTTATAGCTAGTCTTTTTGAAATAGATAGTTTGATAGATAACTACCTGTTTCAGAAAACTACTTTCAAAAATTACTCAGGTTTACTATTTTTAATTGCCAACTTACTTCTATTATACACAAATAAGTACGCTGAAATTGTTATAATCGTATCATTTTCTTTAATTTGTTTAATTAATCTCATCGGGTTTTTAACTTCATTTAAAAACCACCAAAAATTATTAAACACCAATATATTCTATTTTTTATTGTATCTTTGCGCTCTTGAAATTGGACCTTATATCCTTTTATATAAGGTATTTAGAGAATATAACGCTTAAAAACAGGGTACATATATGAAAGTGAAAACAATTCTAGTATCACAGCCAGAGCCTAAAATAGAGAACTCTCCATATTTTGATTTGCAAGATAGACAAAAAGTAAAAGTAGATTTCAGACCCTTCATCCATGTTGAAGGTGTATCTTCTAAGGACATTAGACAACAAAAAATTGATCTTACTAAATTTACAGCAATCATTCTTACAAGTAGAAATTCTATAGATCACTTCTTTAGAGTAGCAGAAGAATTACGTTTTAAAGTGCCCGATTCTATGAAATACTTCTGCCAATCGGAAGCAGTTGCGTATTACCTTCAAAAATATGTTGTCTATAGAAAACGGAAAATCTATGTTGGCAAACGTACATTTGAAGAGTTATCTCCTTTGATTAAAAAATATAAAGAAGAGACCTTCTTGTTGCCAACAACGGACAAAGTGAAACCTGTTATTCCTGAAATTTTAAACAACTTAGGAGTAAATTGGAAACAAGCGACATTTTACAAAACAGTAATTAGTGACTTATCTGATTTAGCAGATGTGTATTATGACATATTGGTATTTTTCAGCCCTTCTGGTATAGAATCTTTATTCCATAACTTCCCGAATTTTCAGCAGCGGGAAACACGTATTGCAGTATTTGGAAATACGACTGTAAAAGCGGTTAAGGAAAAAGGGCTTCGTGTAGATATTTCTGCACCAACGCCAGAAACACCTTCAATGACTATGGCTTTACAAAAATATATTGACTCGGTTAACAAAGGAAAATAGTCCATTAAATTTATAACAAAAAATCCCAATTGAAATTCAGTTGGGATTTTTTAGTTTTTCGAAGTCGACTTCAGAAGTCGACTTCGAAAGCTTCATAACTGACGAGATCATTTTTCTTTTCCTTAATATCTACTATAAAGATTTTATTCGCTTTTTGAAGAATTTGATTGAAACTTTTGAATTCAGAATCAATAAAATCGTCATAATTAATAATATTATAATTTGAAATATCACTTAGTGTTTCATTATTATGCATATATGAATAATAGTACAAAGTAATCTTTCCATCCTTCTTATCAGTCTGCGAAGGTTTTACCCCTTTGACAATTTTACCATTTTTACCTACAGATAAAATATATTTAAAATTATCAATAGAAATATCTTTCGAAAAACTAAATGTCTTAACCTCTACAGTATCGCTTATTTTCTTCTCGACAACGTCCATTTGATGCGCTTCTGAGTTTAAAAATAAATAGATATCGTAATCATTTTTTATCTGTGAATTACAAATCTGACTTATTGCGCAGAGCACTATGAGGTATAAATATTTTTTCATTTATTGTTAAAATAGGCAACTAATATAAAGAATGTTTAAGATAACCCCAAATAATTTAATATCAAAGACTTACTCTTCCCTAAGTTACAAAAAAAAAGCGATTCTAAATAGAATCGCTTTTTTACTTTAAAATTTCTCTACTTAGAATGCGTAGCGTTGAGGACCTCCACGTCTAACTTCTTCAGACGCATAAGATTCAAACTTCTTAAAGTTCTCTCTAAATGCATTAGACAATTTAAATGCCATTTTGTAATAAGCATCGTCATCATTCCAAGTTGATCTCGGACTCAACACCTCAGTTGGTACACCTGGACATGATCTTGGTTGAGCCACTCCAAATACCGAATGTATATGATAATTCTCGTAAGTATAATCACTTAAATCCCCATTTAAGGCTGCGTTAATCATAGCACGTGTGTATTTTAATTTCATACGTGTTCCTACTCCGTAAGGACCACCTGTCCAACCTGTATTTACTAGCCATACATTTACATCAGCGTCTAACATCTTTTTGCTTAACATGTCAGCATATTCTGTAGGATGCAATGGCATAAAAGGAGCTCCAAAACAAGCCGAAAAACTTGGCATTGGCTCAAGGACACCGGCTTCAGTCCCAGCAACTTTAGCGGTATATCCAGAAATAAAGTGATATGCTGCCTGACTTGGTGTTAACTTTGATATCGGAGGTAGTACACCAAATGCGTCGGCTGTTAAGAAAAATATATTTTTTGGATTTTGACCCGTAGAAGGCTCTCTAATATTATCAATATGGTAAATAGGATAACTGACTCTTGTGTTTTGCGTAATGGACGTATCTGCAAAATCTACAGCTCCTTTATCATCTAGAATCACATTCTCAAGAATAGCTCCTTTTTTTATGGCGTCGTAAATTTCTGGCTCTTGCTCCTGAGATAGATTAATCACTTTAGCATAGCAACCACCTTCAAAATTAAATACGGTATTTTCATTTGTCCACCCGTGTTCATCATCACCTATTAAACTGCGATTCGGATCTGTAGAAAGTGTCGTTTTACCCGTTCCGGATAAGCCAAAGAAAATAGCTGTATCGCCTTCTTCACCTACATTAGCACTACAGTGCATTGGTAAAGTATTCTTAAATACAGGAAGAATAAAATTCAATGCAGAGAAAATACCTTTCTTAATTTCACCTGTATATCCAGTTCCACCTATTAAAGCAATTTTTCGTGTAAAATCTAAAATCGCAAAATTATGTTGACGTGTGCCATCGACTTCTGGATCTGCCATAAAACCTGGAGCGTTAACCACAGTCCATTCTGGCAAAAAGTCTACTAACTCTTCCTCCGTTGGACGTAAAAACATATTGTAAGCAAACATGTTACTCCAAGGATACTCATTGATAACCCTAATATTTAATTTGTAGTCTTCATCAGCACAAGCATAGCTATCTCTAACATAAACTTCTTTATCAGATAAATAGTCGACGACTTTATCGTACAATTTCTGAAACTTATCACTCTCAAACGGAATGTTAATATTTCCCCACCAAACTTTATCTTCGGTAATGGCATCTTTAACAATGAATCTGTCCATCGGAGAACGCCCAGTAAACTCACCTGTATTAACTGCTAAAGCACCAGAAGACGATTCGACTCCTTGGTCTTTAGAAATGGTTTCAGAATGAAGTTGATCTGAAGTTAGTTGATAGTTAACTTTTGCATTTTTAATTCCATATTGGTCTAACGAAATCGATTTCGTTGATTGGGTATGGTTTGCCATAATTTTCTTATTGTTTAGTCCTGCAAAATTATCATTTTATTTTAAAATAGCATTGTGGATTAACATTAATCGACCTTTGTCTTTAATATTCCGATTAACATAATCACCCATGCCATAATTAACGATAACCCGCCAACAGGAGTAATCATCGCAATGCTCTTAAAATTAAAGCCTGTGAGAACATTTGTTGCTAATCCATAAATAGAACCTGAAAAGAAAATCAAGCCAAAAAGTACTAAATAGAGTATTATTTTTTTCGATTTTAAACTTACAAAAGAGGTGCTACCCAGAATTAAAAGAAAAAACGCGTGGTATATTTGATAACGCACCCCTGTTTCAAAAGATTTAACAGCATCAGCATCAACCAATTTCTCTAAACCATGGGCTGCAAAAGCCCCTAAAATAATACCTAAAATTCCTAAAACTGCTCCAGCAATCAATATCGTCTTGTTCATAATTAAAGTAATACTTCGGTCAATAATACCTTTTGGATTTATTACATTCGTGCTACACAAAATTAGTCATATAAAGCCATTATGCGAAAGATTTTAATTATTGGTGCTGGAAAGTCGTCATCATACCTCATAAAATATTTATTAGATAAATCACAATCTGAAAATCTTCATATTACCATTGGTGATCTCAATATTGCCAATGCAAAAAAACTAATTGGAGATCATATTGACACAGATGTTATACATTTAGATGTATTTAATACGGACTCTCGTAATGCAGCTATTCAAAATGCAGATATTGTGATCTCTATGTTGCCTGCTCGCTTCCATATCGAAGTGGCCAAAGATTGTATTACCTATAAAAAACATATGGTTACGGCTTCTTATGTTAGTGAAGACATGCAAGCCTTGGATAAAGACGCAAAATCTAATGGTCTGATTTTTATGAATGAAATTGGAGTAGATCCTGGTATTGACCACATGAGTGCGATGCAAGTCATCGATAACATTAGAGATAAAGGGGGTAAAATGATTTTGTTTGAATCCTTTACTGGTGGTTTAGTAGCGCCCGAAAGTGATAATAACCTCTGGAATTATAAATTTACTTGGAACCCAAGAAACGTAGTTGTGGCAGGACAAGGTGGAGCTGCTAAATTTTTACAAGAAGGCAAGTTTAAATATATCCCTTATCATAGATTATTTAGACGTACCGAGTTTTTAGAAGTAGAAGCCTACGGACGATTTGAAGCCTATGCCAATAGAGATTCTCTGAAATATCAGCATGTTTATGGCTTAGATCACGTGAAGACTTTATATCGTGGTACTATGCGACGCGTTGGCTTTAGTCGCGCTTGGAATGTCTTTGTGCTATTAGGCATGACTGAAGACAGCTATACTATAGATAATAGTGCTAATATGAGTTATCGTGATTTTGTAAATACTTTTTTAGCCTACAGTCCAACGGATTCTGTTGAGTTAAAGTTTAGACATGCCCTAAAAATTGATCAAGATGATATCGTTTGGGATAAGTTTTTAGAATTAGACATTTTCAACGGTAAGAAGATGGTAGAATTAGATAATGCCACTCCTGCCCAAATTCTTCAAAAAATATTAATGGATAGCTGGACGCTAAGTGAAAATGACAAAGATATGATTGTAATGTATCATAAATTTGGCTACGAACTTAATGGTGAAAAACATCAGATTGATGCTACAATGGTAACCCTTGGCGAAGACCAAACCTATACTGCTATGGCAAAAACGGTAGGTTTACCAATTGCTATAGCGACGATGGCCATTCTTAATGGTAAGATAAAAACACCAGGTGTACAAATCCCTATTACTAGAGAAGTTTATACTCCCATTTTAGAAGAACTTAAGACTTATGGTATTAAGTTCACTGAAAATGAAGTCCCTTATTTAGGTTATAATCCTCTTAATGCTTAATCTGAAATTTATTTTATTTTAATTTCAAATTGAAATCGTTTTCTTATTTTTACTTTCAAATTAAAACCAATTTACACATGAAGGTTAACGATAAGGGCGTTTATATAGATGGCATTGATAAAAAGATACTTAGAGCTTTAATGGCAGATGCTAGAACTCCAATTCTTGAAATTGCACGAAATGTTGGTATTTCTGGTGCAGCCATCCATCAACGCCTTAAGAAACTTGAAAAATCTGGTCTTTTAGCAGGTTCAAAATTTATCATTAACCCAAAAGTACTAGGCTATACGACTATGGCATTTGTAGGTGTTTATCTAGATAAAGCTATCAGTAATCCAGAAGCTGTAAAACAGTTACAAAAAATTCCTGAAGTTATAGAATGTCATTATACGACAGGCAATTGGAGCATTTTTATTAAAATTCTATCTAAAGACAATGAGCATTTAATGCATGTGCTTAATTCTGAAATACAAAGTATAAAAGGGGTGTCTCGAACAGAAACTTTTATTTCCTTACAACAGCAAATTAATCGGCAGATTAAGATTTAAAAGACTGTTTTATTTAAATACTTCTATTTAATCCCTAGACATAAATATTCTAAGAATATACCAGAACAATAGCATTAAGGATGCAAATAGACCTAAAGACGCTGGGATATACTCGTCAACAGAATATTTATTTACCAGGTTAGATGTTTGATATAAAATTGATCCACCAGCTAGTAAACACATCCCAACAGAGAACCATAACCCTAAATTGAATCCGAATATAGTTCCTGCTATTATTAAACCAATGGCTATAAAAAACCCAATGGTTAATCCTGTTTTAAGAAAGGAAAAATCTGTTTTAGTAAATAATACTGCTGCAGACAACCCTGTAAATAAAGCTAATGTAACTATTGCAGCCTGATTTAGAATTTCTGGACCAGATTCCATATAAAATGCTGCCATATAAATCATAGGCACAAAAATTAAAGCTTCGAAAAATATATAAATACCGTAAGCCAAATACTGCATCTTTTTATCAGATGTTCGCAACGCCATCCTTTCGGCATAATTTGTCGCGAACATAAAGCCACCAAGCATTAAAAGCCATTTGTAACCTTCAGTCATAGAGAGCATAAACTCTATAATGGTCTCACTTTGCATTAGTAAATATTCAAAGAGTATAAATACGAGTACTCCACCTGCTACATGCGCATAGGTTTTTCTATAAAAGGCAGCAAGTTCAACATCTGAAAGGCTAACGACCATAATTTTTTCTGGTAACTGACCTGACAATTGATGTTCCATAATTAGATTCGTTTAATTCACTCAAAGTAAGTGTTTTCTCTAAACTACACAATAAAAGCTCCAATTTCTTGGAGCTTCTAATTTTCAATATTTCCTTGACACCCCTTAGTCTCTGCCACCAAACACTTGCAGTGCCCAATATAACAAAGATGCTAGTGCACCAATGGCAGCAACCAAATACGTTCTAGCGGCCCACTTAAGCGCATCTTCAGATCCGTTATATTCTTCTTGCGTTAACATATTCTTGTTTTTTAACCAAGCTAGTGCTCTATTACTTGCATCGTATTCTACAGGTAAGGTGATAAAGCTAAATAATG
>RCNB010001657.1_pt1 | contig 13893 bp, 10 predicted proteins | sample 2041321 | NCBI WGS metagenome assembly RCNB01 (sample SAMN09708232, study PRJNA481090) | Marine sediment metagenome, whole genome shotgun sequencing project. | reverse complement strand
CGTACGTAGTAATACACCTCCGCGAAATCAGGCACTACGTTCGGCGCATTGCCACCATCCGTGATGACGTAGTGGATGCGTGTTTCCTGAGGAACATGCTCACGCATCATGTTAATCATGTAATTAAAGGACTCTACGCCATCGAGTGCGGAGCGCGCTTTCTCTGGCGCACCCGCCGCATGCGCGGAAAGTCCCCGGAAGCGAAATTTTGCCGAACGATTGGCAAGTGTCGTACGTGCTGCCGCTGAATTTCGATCGCCCGGGTGCCAGTGCAATGCAATGTCGACGTCGTCGAACAGTCCTGCGCGAACCATGTACACCTTGCCGCTGCCGCCCTCTTCCGCCGGTGTACCCACGATACGAATCGTGCCCGGCGTGCCGCTTTCCTCGAGCCAGTGCTTGATGGCAATCGCCGCGCCGATGGACCCGGCGCCAAACAGGTTATGACCACAGGCATGGCCAGCAGCTTTTCCCTGGATCGGTGATCGGCCCGGCACGGAGTCCTGGTTTATCCCGGGGAGTGCATCAAATTCGGCCAGAATTGCGATGATCGGGCCGCCGTCTCCATAACTCGCGACAAATGCGGTTGGAATATTGGCGACCCCCGCTTCTATCGTGAATCCCTCGGCGGTCAGGGAATCCTGCAAGAGCGTACTGCTCTGCGTTTCCTGGTAGCCGACTTCTGCAAATTCCCAGATAGTGCGCGCAATATCCGCAGTGTCTTCGTAGCGGCTGTCAATAAAGTCGATAACTGCGTCGCTGTCCTGTGCACTGGCAAGCGAAAACGGAGCAAGAATTGCTGCGCCTATAATAAGAATTGATTTTTGTATCATGTCCGCCCTCGTTCGTGATCTTTGCGTCGGTTCGATGTCGACGATCTATTGTTATATGAATATTGCTGCAAAGCCTAATTCATTTTTGGTTTGGCTTCTTCAGCGTATGCCATCTATTCGCGGCTAAAGCCGCTCCCACGGTTTACTACAAACTGTGGGAGCGGCTTTAGCCGCGAATAGATGACATACGGTATTTAGTCTCCAATGCCACTTTTTGCATTACGCTGGCAGCGGTAGAGTGAATATCATAAGCTCGCCTCACGAAGTCAATCGAAAAGACCGGAGAACAAGAAAATGAAATGGTCCAACGTCGTACAATTTGTTGTACTCACTTCAGGACTCGCGCTTGCCGGCCAAAGCGCCGCTCAACATCGAACCGCCGACGAATCGTTCACCATGGCGCTTACTGGCGACTCAATCATCACGCGCAAATTGTCGGTTTATGACGAACCGGAATTTCTGCAGATGATTGAACTGATTCGTTCTGCAGACCTGGCATTCACCAACCTCGAGATGTTGTTTCACGATTACGAGCCTTATCCAATGGCGGAAAGCGGCGGCACCTGGATGCGCGGTGACCCGGAACTCGCGAAAGAACTGGCCTGGGCGGGCATAGATATGGTTGCCCGCGCAAATAATCACACCGGTGACTATGGCGTGCTCGGCATGCGACTGACCAGCAAATACGTAGAGGAAGCAGGAATCGTCCATGCCGGCGTTGGCGAGAGCCTTGCTGAAGCGCGTGAAGCGAAATTTCTCGAAACAGCCAAAGCTCGTGTCGCCCTCATCTCCATTTCATCCAGCTTCGCCAATCACATGCGTGCCGGCAAATCGCGCGACGATATGCCGCCACGGCCCGGCCTTAACCCGTTACGTTATAAAACCACTTACGTGTTGCAAGAGACAGAATTTGCAGGCTTGCGCCAGTCCGGCGAAATACTGGGACAATTTATCAACCAGGACGGCGAACCGACGGGTGTCGATGAAGATACGCCCGATGAGATAAAGGTTTTCGGCAAAAACTTTGCGCTCGGTGATGACGCCGTAATTCGTCTGGATGTCAACGAGGACGACGTCAGGGAAATTTCTGCTGTCGTCAACAATGCGAGTCGTGTTGCGGATTTCACAATCGTGACGATCCATGCGCACGAACACGGTGGCCGACGTGAGATCCCCGCTGACTTCCTGCCAGTGTTTGCCCGCGCAATGATAGAGGCCGGTGCCGATGTGTTTGTCGGCCATGGACCACATGCGCTGCGTGGCATAGAGATTTTCCAGGGCAAACCGATTTTTTACAGCCTCGGCGATTTTATGTTCCAGAATGAAACCTTGCTGCGTCTGCCGGAAGACAACTATGCCGCTTACGATCTTGACGCGGATGCGCATGTCGCCGACTTCAACGATGTACGTTATGAAGAAGACAGCAAAGGATTTCCGGCTATTGCGGAAATATGGGAATCTGTCATCGCGGTGCCCACATTCAACGATCGTCAGCTGACAGAACTCAAGCTTTATCCAATCAGCCTGGGTTTCGGCGCACCGCGACAAGTTCGGGGTCGGCCCGTGTTTGCCGACCAGGAGCTGGGTGAAAAAATAATTAACGATTTACAGGTATTGTCCGAGCCGTACGGCACTGAAATCGAAATGCGCCGCGGTATTGGCTACGTAAAACTTTCTTCAGACAACTAATTTCAGGACCCATTGATGATTTCGACGCAATTCAACCACCCGCAAAAACTCTCGTTCACAACACTACTGGTGTTATTTCTATGTACAACCGCCATCGCCCAGGAAGACACGAGCCATGAAGTTCTGGCGCGGTATACAACAGAGATCGCAGCGATCAACGCAGATAGCAAGGTCAAAGCGGCAATGGAGCATGTTCTCGCCATTGAATCTCAATCACGGCGGGACCTGATCGAGCTGACCGAAATACCTGCACCGCCTTTCGAAGAACAGGCACGTGCTGAACGTTTTGCTGAGATGCTAAGAGAAGCAGGCCTCACAGACGTGACGATCGACGCGGTTGGCAATGTGATAGGCCGTCGTCCGGGGCGCGATGGTAAGAGGGTCGTTGGTTACAGCGCGCACCTCGATACGGTATTTCCGGCCGGCACAGATGTAACCGTGCGTTACGACGACGAGAAAATGTACGCACCCGGTATTGGCGACAATACGCGTGGCCTGGTCACCATACTTGGTGTTTTGCGCGCACTGGAAAAAGCCAATATCGAAACTGAGGCCGATGTGCTCTTCATAGGTAACGTCGGCGAGGAAGGACTTGGCGACCTGCGCGGCGTCAAACACCTTTTTCGTGATGGCGCAGACAAGATCGACGCACTGATTGCTGTCGACGGTGGCGAAACGAATCGTATCGTCTTCGGCGGCGTCGGTTCACACCGCTACCGTGTCACTTTTCATGGCCCGGGCGGACATTCCTGGGGTGCCTTTGGATTGGCAAATCCGCATCATGCATTGGGCCGCGCCATCGCCCTCTTTGACGAGAACGCGCCGACCGTTACTACGGTAGGCGAGAAAACCAGCTACAACATTGGTGTTATCGGAGGCGGGACATCGATCAACTCAATCCCGTTCGAATCGTGGATGCAGGTCGACATGCGTTCCGGCAGCCAGCCAAAACTGGATGACATCGATGCCGTATTGAAAGCGGCCGTCGAACAGGCGTTGCAGGAAGAAAACAAGGCCAGGCTGGACGGACCCGAACTAACGGTTACTGTGGAGCGCGTCGGGACGCGCCCGGCAGCAGAAGGTGATCCACTTTCACCGGTTGTGCAACGCGCCATGGCGGCAACCCAGGCGTTCGGCATCGAGCCCAAACTGCAGATTTCATCCACGGATGCCAACCTGCCAATTTCAAAGGGAATTCCAGCCGTCACCATGGCCCGTGGCGGCATAAGCGGCAGCGCGCACGCCCCGGAAGAATGGTGGCAGAACCTCGATGGCCACGTAGGCATGCAAATCGGAATCCTGACCCTGCTGGCAGAAGCCGGCTTCGTGGACTAACAAAGCCAGGAAAAGCGCAATCAAAAATCGTAGCAAACCCACCTAACCAGACTGTCAAAAACTGTAGCAAGGGCCCGTAGGAGCCCGCCGCGCGGGCGACAAACAATTGTCCCACAGGACAATTGTTTGCAAAGCACCAACCCACCACACCCACCAACTATCGCCAAACCAAAAACAAAACCACCACCACACCCCCGCGCCATATCAACCAATACCCGCCAAGACCGCTTCCAACGCATGCGCAAAAGAATCAATATCACTGGCAGTATTGAAATAACCAGTCGACACCCGTAAGGCAAACGATTCCTCAGACGACCGGCCTGAAGAACCGGCGTTAGCAAAGCCGATCGACCGCACCTGGATATTTCTTTCCAACAATTCCCTGACAACCCGGTCAGCGGTTTTCTTATCGCGAAACACAGTCTCCGGCCGGTCCCATCTGAATGGAAAGAACACAGTCATTCCGGATAACAAATCGCTGTCAGAATGAGGTGAGACAATGCTATGTGGCGCCCGCGACAGAATAGTGTCTTTTACTTTTCGTGACAGCCCGAGTATGTGCTTTTCAATTTGTGCCGGGCCCCCCACATCTACGGCAAAATTCAGCGCACTAATCATTGCTGCAAAACCGGGAGTGTTGCTGCAACCTCTCACCTGAAGTGCCTCTGCCATGGGGAAGCAGGCCTCAGTTTCACTGTCGCAGCTCGTGTACTGTCCCATTCGCTGTGAAATCGTTGGGTAAAACTCTGGTGGCCGTATGTTTTCGTTGCGGATGTAGAGCACACCGGTGCTCGGCGGACCGTTCAGCCATTTATGACCCGGACAGGCATAAAAATCGCAGTCTTGTATATTATCCGCGCTGCTGGTCAGATCGATCATACCCATTGCCTGGGCTCCGTCGACTACCAGGTAACGGATATCGAGTTCATCAGCTTTCTGTCGCAGCGCTGCAAGCGGCAGACGTACGCCGGTTGAGGGATAGACATGGGAAACGCACAGAGCTCTGGCTCCCCTTAGCCTGGGCGAATCCGGAAACAGCGTATCGAGAAGCGCTTTCGAGTCCATCCCCTTAAGCGTTTCGGCAGCTGGAAAGGGCTGTGTTTCTACTCGCAGTCCAGTTCTTTCCTGCAGAATCTGCAGTGGCGATTTTATTGCGTTGTGTTCGTGATTGGTCGTGACAACGCTATCGCCGGGACGAAAATTCAGCCCCATCAGCGTCATGCTCAAGCCCATCGTAGTGTTGTCAGTGAGGCATATGTTGTTCTTACCAACGTGCAGAAATGCAGCAACTTTCTCGCGATTCAGTTCCTGGTGTTTGCCGAGGACCCGATCAGTCTCGTAAGACGTAGTGGGATCACTCGCCCACTTATTAAAACCATCCCGTAAAGTAGCAAGGACGCACTCAGGCATTGATCCTTCGGTGCCATTATTCAGATAAATGAAGTCAGGCGGCAAAGCAGAAAATTTGCAGTGCTCTGCAAGAGAAGCTGCTTCGCCGACATTCTCAGAAAATGCTTCTTTGGTGGCTATGCCGCCCGCCAGGGCAGCGCCGGCAGCACTTGCGATTTTCAGAAAGTCTCTTCGCGTTGAGAATTTATCAGAGGCCGGATTTGGCTCATGTAATTTCATAGTTACTTACACTCCCATACTATCGCGTCAGGCTAAGAGATTCGGCGACAGGTGCTTGTCTATTAACGTCGAATCTGACGAATGTGCCTTCAGTGCGCACGCCCGCAGACGAAAAACATCCGTTGGTTTTTTATTGAGTCCCGGCAATGTCAATGATTGTGTACCAGAGAAATTGCACGAACTGCTGCATCGACTCCTCTGCTATTCGTTCATCGTCACCGTGCAGACCGCGACCACCGCTCAAGTCTTCCTTAGTTGACACCGGGCCGATGCCATAGGCTGCCATACCTTTCGCACGAACCATTGCCATGTCGCTGGCTCCTGTTGACATGATCGGCAGAACAGTCGTCTCCGGGTACATCCGTGTCGCAACATTCTCCAGGCTTTGGAACATCTCGCTATCGATCGGCGAGGGACCTGCCGCGGGCCGGTAAATCGGTTCCGGTACGATTTCTACGCGCGGGTCATCGATGACATCGGCAAGCATTTGGTAGAAAGCATCGACATCCTCATCCGGCAGCATGCGTATGTCGAGAACAGCGGTCGCTTCTGAAGGGATAACATTATTTCGAAAACCGGCATTCATCATCGTTGGCACAACCGAGGTACGCAGCACAGAGTTGTGATACGGAAACGTCTTCACAAAATGCTGTGCAATGGCATCGGTCTCATCTGCATTGCCGATATTTCGGTATCGCCAGGCGTCCTCCGCATCGGATATGGTTGCGAGCCGCTCAAAATACATCCCGGTTATATCGTTGAGGCGTATTTGGGTTTTCCACGCTACAGCTTTCGCAACGGCATTGGCGAGAAGTGCTACCGCATTGTCCGCAAGTGGCATCGAACCATGCCCGGCCGTACCACGCGCCACGAGCGTTGCTCGTCGTGCCACTTTCTCCGCCGCCTGGATGCTGACGGTCTTGACGACGCCATCTTCGAGAATGCCGCCGCCAAGCTCAGCAAGGCAGAACTCGGCATCGATAACATCCCAATGTTTTTCAACCATGAAGCTGATGCCGACCTGGGGTGTTCCTTCTTCACCTGCCTCGGCCAGGAAAATGATGTCGCGATCGAGTTCGACGCCATAGCGCTTGAGCATCAACATGACCATCAGCCCGGCGGTTACGTTGTCCTTGTCATCCAGAGTGCCACGACCGTAAACATAGCCGTCCTTACGGGTGGCGCCGAAGGGATCTTCAGTCCAGCGGTCTCGCTGCACGCCCACCACATCGGTATGGGCCATGATCAGGATGGGGCGTTTGGAGCCGTTACCCTTGATGCGGGCGACGAGATTGGCCCGGTCAGGGTCCAGCGCGTACAACTCTGAGTCAATGCCCTCACTGGCCAGCACAGCCTGCAGATAATTTGCGGCTTCAGTTTCGTTGCCAGGTGGATTGGACGTATTGATCTGCACGAGATCCACGAGATGCTGGATTGCCTGGTCGTCAATTGCATCCCAGTCGACCAGGTACCGATCCTGTGGAAATCCGTACACCGGAAGTAACAAAAGAATCCAGCCTATGAACGTGCGCATTGTAATCCTCCGATCAGCGAACCTGACGTTTACGTCGATCGCTCTTTGTTGTCAATTAAAATGTCAGGTGCCAAATCGAATCTTTAGAAGAGATAGCCATAAATGTACCCTGCACTCATGGCCATACCCAAAATCACGGCAAAAAAAGTTAGGATCATCTGATTCCTAAAAATTGATTTAAGCAAAATAACTTCTGTCGAACGAGCTCCGGCACTGCCAGTTTTAAGGGCCATTAATGCGCCCAGGTCCATTCTTTTTGCCGCCAGTGCTGCACTAATTAGGTATCACGACTTCCGCTCGAAGTTAGAGTGGAATACCAATAATGGCTGCAATCGGTACAGCAAACGGGTTGCTGTCACTAGCGACACGAGCGATAAACTCAGTTGGCATAAAGCCGTAAATCATGGAGCCCAGCGCAATGCCGCCGATCAAATATGGCAACACTGTCTTAAAATCTTTCCAGGTAGCCAGCCATATTTTTTCCCATTTATTGATCGGTGCTTTTGTGCCTGGACAGCCACTTGAGCAGCCGGCTGATTCAGGTTCTGCAAAAGCCTCACTCTTGATGTACCTCTCAAAACCTAACTTTTCCAAACTGTAGCCAGCAACAATGGACACACTCAGCGCAACAAGAAAGTAGAACAAGGTGACGTTCAGGCCGAGGGTTACAGCAAACAGACCTATGATGATGGGATTCAACAGTGGGCTGGCAAACAGGAACACCATCATGGGCCCAAACCCAGCCGCAGCTCTTAATAAACCCTTCAGGAACGGGATGGTTGAACAGGAGCAAAATGGTGTAATTGCTCCCAGTAACCCGGCCACAACATATCCCTTACCGTTTTTGCTGCTCAGTATGCTTTGGATTTTGCTCGGCGGTATGTGCTCCTGTAAAACACCGACCTGATAGCTGATAACAAGAAACAAAACAGTCAGCTCAACGGCGAGAAATGCAAACATATTTAGCGCTTCTATTAGCATTTCGGTGGTGATTGTCATTATCTATATTTCGATATTTCTAGAATCAACGAAAGATATGTATCAGACTCGCTGCAGTCAAGATATTTCGAGTAATATCGAAATATTGAATTAAATGGTGGATGCAATGGAAATCGAAATCGCGGCCAAAATAATGAAAGAACTAGGCCACCCGACGCGACTCGCGATTTTCAGGCGTTTGGTCAAATCCGGGTATCAGGGTTTGGCGGTAGGTGTAATCCAGGAAGATTTAGACATCCCGGGCTCCACGCTGTCACACCATCTATCAAGACTGGCCTCAGCAGGATTGATCGAACAGCGACGAGAAGGACGCGTTCTCTATTGTGTTGTGAAGTATGCACAGCTAGAGGCTGTAATTAATTTTCTACAAGATGAATGTTGTGCAGACGCGGATGGGGAACGGTCTGCCTAACGACGGCGAAGAGGGTCGTAGGATGCAAAAACTCCATTGGTCAAGAATCGTAGTAAACCCACCTTACCCGACTGTCAAAAACTGTAGCAAACCCACGTAGGAGCCCGCTGTTCGATAGATGCTTTCCTAAATTCCGGAGTTACTCGATCTATCGGCACGGGCGACAAACAATTGTCCTACAGGACAATTGTTTGCAAATCACCAACCCACCAATCCCGCTCAAAAAACTCCACCATCTTCGAACGAAGTGGTCAGGAGTTCGAATCTCGCCGCGCACGCCACTGCTTTAAAGTTAGATCAAGCAGTTAGTGCCTCAGGCGCTAGCTGCTTTTTTTTTCGAAACGATCGATGCTATCTATTCAATTCGGCACGTTTTAGTCCGAGATATGCGCAAGATCGGGTCCGGATCACGCATTAACCCGGCCTAGATTCATTCAACGCCAATTAGACGAGGCAAAGCAACATGGATAGTTGCCAAGTAGCCTTCCGAACGTATTCATCGACTAGGAGCTTGTGAAATTTTTGGCGTCAACCGACTGTCTAGAATGGCAACATTGATTACTTCACGGTCGAAAATTCCGTTCTTATTGCTGGAACGAACAAACATTGCGTAATGAACAAAGTGCCATAGAGAGGGGGCGGCTACGGCGAGGGAATCGCTCAGAAGGTTGCGGGCCGGGTGGATCGAAAGAGTACAGCCCGTTACAACACACCAGGGCGCGCGAGAATGGCGCGATCCGCAGAACGCAGCGCTTACTGCTTCGGACGATCTGGATCGGCACCGACTAGGCAGTGCACCGCCACGCCGCCTGTGTTGATGTCTGTCCCTGTCGGCGAGACCGGGATGCCATGGCGTACCTTAACCTCTGTCTCGATACCGGCCACAAGGCCGCGGCCAAGCTCCAGCGCCTGCGCTGCGCGCGCGTGACTGTAAATGGTGAGTAGCTCACGGCCGAGCTCGGGATCCGTTGCATAGGCAAACTCCGCGAGGCGCTCTATCCGCGGCCGCTCATCAAGCATGCCGGCCTCGAAGGCCGTGAGGGTAGATTGCACGCGCTCAAGCTGTTCTTCCGGGAACGCACAGGTGTAGTACATAAGTCGCTTGAATAGCCGCCCGGCGAACACCGTTGCTTCCTGGAGCTGGAATTCCGGATTGATGAACGTTGAATCTGCGTTCGTGGTGAGGTAACGGTGCTGGCCGTACTCAGGGGGCACGTCGTTCACACCGATCCACCAAGGCAGGAACGGTGCCGTGACCGAACCGGTGGGCGCAACCCAAAGCAACGCCAGCTCCGGATGCTGCAAGTCGCCTCGCAGGTGGGCGACCTGGCCATAACCAGCGTGATCATCGGCAATCCTCGGGTCACGTACCAGGGCCATTATTTCCTCGACGGTAACCGGCGCCATTGCCAGGAGCTCCGCCTCGATGTCGGCTGGGGAGAGATATTTGGTGCCGGGCGAGCGCATGATACCGCCGAGGCCGTAAACCTGATCAACGTTGAACAGTCGGCCGGAATTCGGCTCGTACCAGCCCTGCTCGATGGCGAACGAGATCAGGTTCTCCGACCCCATGAAGTCAGGGTGCGACCTGTAGTCGGCGGGCACGTCGCCAATGTAACCTGGGTAGTTCACTCGTACCTCGTCCGGTCCGAGACGTTCGGCGACCCACAGGCCCTGGCCGCCAGCGAACGAGATTATCACCCAGCCTTCCTGTGGATCGGCGATAAGGTGCGAGTTGCCGCCGTAGGTGGTGTAGCCGTAGGTATCGATTAGATTACCGATGATCTCCACGGCGTCTTGCGCCGTCCGTGCACGCTCCAGCGCGACGCGCGCCAGGTCGCTGTAATTGGGACCGGTTTGATTCGGAGGCGTCATTTCGCGGAGTTCTTCACGCGAGGGGGACCAAACGTCGCGGACAGCGACTTGGTGCTCGTTGAGCCCGCCATTGGTAATCGGTGCCGGAAAGCCTGCAAAGCTGGAGTAGTTCATGGTGATGTAGCGGAGCGTCTCGTCAACTTGCGGGATCTGCGACAGCCTCCCAGGCAGCCTGGCTCGCTCGGTGGCACCCACGGTGATTTGCGACCCGGCTACATGGGTCCGGCGCGGGACAATCTCTAGCCAGTGGCTGGACGGCTCCTCACCGGTACCGCCGATCAAGACGCTGCCATCCGCAGTCAGGTTACGACCGACATAGAAGGCGTAACTGGCAGCGGCGGACGCCGAGAGCAGCGGCAGCAGAAGCAGGCTGAGGAGAATGGCGTGCAGTCGTAAGGGATTGCGGTTGATCATATCAATCTCCATGCCGTGAATCGGGGGCCTCTCTCACAGGGGAGTGGTGTGACAGAAAGATTGTATATGATTCGGTTCACCAACACGTCACCACTACAATGTCTGACGCGATAGAAAACGTTGTACTTGGTGTCGTTTCTAGAAATTGGTCCGACCTACTCATATGAACAATAGTAGATTGTTATGGCGTAACAATATTGAACAAGCACTCGAAGCGGTTTTGACAAGTTTAAGTGTCGATCGATCGTAATTGTTGGATGAAAAATCAACCAACCGCACCGCTCCCTCCCGAAACTCCGGGGAATATCGTTTCCCTTTATTTATCAATCCATCCTCTCCAAGAATAGAACCTCCGGGAAAGTCGGGGCGGTTCACGCAGGTGATTGTTGCGTGTATTGCTCCTACGGTGATGTAAAGTGCCCGCCTATACAGCAAGGCGATTCTTGTTCTGCATAGCTACAAAACGGTAGCGGTATGACCCCAAAAGAACTTCGCAACGCGCGCCAATATTGGCTGCGACGTCTAAGATATGGCAATTAACGCGTTGTACCCACTCTCGGGCATTGGTCATGGACACCCTGTTTCATGTGCTTTCCTGAATTCGTGCAGCCACGTTATTCTGCCGCTTCCAGTAACTCAAGCGGAACACGGGTTCCGTATTCCGTGGCTCCTGCAAGCCTCGAGAAATACCAATGGCTCAAGCGTGCGATGGCCTCTATCTTTTCCGCAATTTCGTCAGTCTCACCATAATTTCCCATAACGGCCAACGCGTATGGGCGTCCCGGTAAATCGACTACGCCCCATGACGTACGTACACCCTCGATGACCCACTCTTTTGAAGGATCCGAATGCCGCTTGGGGTGCCATCCTGTATGGTGCTTTTGCATCTGGACAGCCACTTGAGCAGCCAGTTGACTGAGATTGAAAATCAATAGCGCCAATGCCGTCACGACGACCAGCAGCGTGATCGTCATTTTTTCCTGAACAGATTTAGACGTGCTCGTATTTGACATAATAGACCTTGTATTCGGACATAACGTCAGCCATAGAGTGTAGTCAGCGACCGGCATTGCCGAGGTGATGCAGCGCGCTTTCCACGACATTGATTTTACAGGGTGTTTTGCGAATCCAGGCGAGTTCACTATGATCGTCGCGGCGGTCCCGGAATGCCTCTGTACAGACCAGCCCTACGCACAATGTTGTGCAGCTGCACCAATAACGGTCGCGATTCGGGCCGATCAGGAACGCACAAAAATGTAACAATTCGAGGCTTCGCCCGGTCAACAACGCAGACAACAAATTGGAAAAAATTATGAAAGCATCCGACCTGTTCGTTCAGTGCCTCGAGGAAGAGGGCATCGAGTATATTTTCGGCGTACCCGGCGAAGAGAATGCCGACTTCATGATGTCGCTGGAAAAATCAAAAAAGATTCGCTTTGTTCTGACCCGGCACGAGCAGGGTGCAGCATTTATGGCCGAGGCTTACGGTCGCCTGACAGGCAACCCGGCCGGCTGTCTCGGTACCCTCGGTCCTGGCGCTACTAACCTGATCACAGGCGTCGCGAACTCCAATATGGACCGCGCACCAATGCTGGTACTCACCGGCCAGGGTTCAACGGATCGATTACATAAAGAGTCGCATCAGATTATGGATGTGGTCAGTATGTTCAAGCCGGTTACGAAGTGGGCGGCGACCATCCTTAACCCGGACACCATTCCGGAGATCGTACGCAAAGCGGTACGTGTTGCCCGCACGGAAAAACCAGGCGCTGTGCACCTCGAATTACCAGAAGATGTTGCCAGCATGGAAACCAGTGAAGTTCCAATCACACCACGCCGTTTTCGTCGCCCGGTCGCTGATGAAAAGATCGTCGACCATGCCTTTGCCATGCTTGAACAGGCCAAACGGCCCGTTATCATTGCCGGCAATGGCAGCATTCGCAGGCGCGCGAGCGAGCAATTAAGAAAATTCTGTGAGCAAACAGGAATCGGCGTGATAAGTACCTTCATGGCCAAGGGCTGTGTCGACATGGATGCTGACTATTGCCTCTACACCGTCGGACTTGGCAGCAAGGACCGGGTCGCGCTGGCAATCGATGATGCTGACCTTATCATCACGTTTGGATTTGACATGGTCGAATACCATCCGTTGTTGTGGAATCCGCAGGGTGATAAGAAGATTATCCATGCCGATTTTCTTGCCGCAGAAATTGATGCGCACTACAACCCTGAGGCGGAATTGATCGGCGATCTGGCGCATACCCTGTGGATGTTTAATGAACGGGCAGCGTCTTCTACTGCCATGCAATTCGATTTCAAGAATCAGCATAAAGCCCGTGCTGAGATGGCAGAGGATTTCGCAGAATACAAGGATGACAAAACCGAAGGCTCAATTCGTCCGCAAAAAGCGATCTGGGATGTGCGGCAAGTCATGGGACCGAACGATATTCTGCTTTCAGACGTTGGCGCTCACAAAATGTGGATCGCCAGGCATTATCAGTGCCACGAACCGAATACCTGCCTGATCCCGAACGGTTTTTGCTCGATGGGATTCGCGTTTCCGGGCGCCATTGCCGCCAGCATTGTGCATCCCGAGCGACGCATTCTCGCACTCTCCGGCGACGCCGGGTTCCTGATGAATTTGCAGGAAATGGAAACAGCGAAGCGCCTCGGTAGCAATATCGTTGCGTTGGTGTGGGAGGACCATGCCTATGGCCTGATCGCGTGGAAACAGGAAACGCATTTTGGCAGCCATACCGACCTGGCTTTCGGCAACCCTGACTGGAATCAACTGGCGTCAGCATTTGGCTGGCACGGTCACTACGTGTCAAACAGTGAGGATTTTGCCGGTACGCTGGACAAAGCGTTCGAGGAGGAAGGCCCGAGCCTGGTTGTAATGCCTGTCGACTATCGTGAAAACCTGTTGCTAACGAAGAAGCTTGGCGAAATATCGTGGTCGAACTAGGTCAAATGATGGTCGCCAGCGACTTGCCACCGGCAGGATCGACTGAGGTCACGTCACCGTATGACGACAGCTTGCTGGCAACAGTCAGCACCGGTGGCGCTGACCATGTAGAGGCGGCGCTGACAGCCGCATATTCTCTGTTTCGGGACCGTAGCAATTGGATAGCGAAACCGGAAAGACTGGCAATTCTTGAACGCACCATCTTGCT
>RCNB010002199.1_pt1 | contig 13897 bp, 16 predicted proteins | sample 2041321 | NCBI WGS metagenome assembly RCNB01 (sample SAMN09708232, study PRJNA481090) | Marine sediment metagenome, whole genome shotgun sequencing project. | reverse complement strand
CGAAAGCTAAATTATTGGATGATATTAGAAAGAAGTTTCTTAGTTACATAGTGGACATTGACGGTTTCACGATATTCCATGCGGGTGACTCTAAGAACCTCCCCGAGTACGAGGAATTAACCGGGAATATCGATGTAGCATTGTTGCCCTTGGGGCCTGGATGTCAAACTATGTATAATGCAGAAATTGTTAACGTAATTCAGAAGATCGAACCAGCCTATTTTATCCCAATTCATTTCGCTGAAGGCTATAATGACGAATATCTTTCACGATACGCAAGTTCAATAGAAGCAATTACAGACTGTGAAATATGTAACCTGGATCACTTTAATTCTCAATCCTTCGAAATATCTTGAAAAACTTAGGTTTTTAATGTCTTCTTCAAAAAAGAATGTTTTACATGACCCTCATGGATGGTTTGTGATTCTCCCTAGTTTCTTCTATGGTATCGGATACGGTCCTGCTTATCTTTGACAATAATTCACCTTTAATGAGAACAGGTATCGCCACTATTTCTGCGAGTTTTAAAGGCTCTTTGAACGCGCGCGCGCTTCTAAGCTTCTTGATACATCCAAAGGGCAATATGCTAAGGAAGTTGAAAAAGAGGCTTTACGTATCTTCAAAAGTCGTCATATGACTGAGATGAACAAGTCGAAGAAGAAATGGGTTGATGATGCTTACCAGAAAGGAGTGGATGAAAATAGGATCTGTTATCCTTGCTGTATATGTGGTGGAGACCTGGTTATGAAACCAGGTGAAAAGGATCACGAGGCTATGAAAGAACTTATGCGAAAATCAGGATGGCACCACTCAACATGCAACTAACTACTTATTCTATACCGTTTACGCGCGCGCATGGTCAAGTCTATACGCTTTCATTTCATCAACATCGAGAATGTATAATCCTCCAATAATTCCTGACTCTGGGTCGTCATACTTCCACAAAGCAATTCGTTTAGGTAGTATTTCAACAACTACTCTGTCGCTCTTACTACTCCAATTTTTAACCAAGTTATCATATCTGTGAGGAAGTTTCTTACGGATTATTTCAAGGAACGCTGGTTCAGAAGTTGGATGACCCTTGTAATACGAGTTAATTAACATGCTGAAAAAAAGCCACTCAGCAAATAATCCCCTCCTAGCCACCTCGAAGACCAGCCCAGGTGAGACGACGTATCACACACCACCACCTCGTGCTACCCCGAAATTTTTTTCCAGAATTTACGGCCCACCGTTACCTACACAAACCTTAATACCCCTCCCTCCGCTCATACTCCTCGTCGGGGTGTAAACATGACAGGTGTATATATTCTCCAGGCCTAACAGCCAAACCAACCCAACCCCCGAGTTCAGCCACATCCTCACCAACATCCAGTCCATAAGGCGAGAGGTAGCTGACTTCGGCCAAGAAACAAACCAGATAGCCGCCAACAGGCTCATGAAGCGCGTGGACGCCCTCGAGCAGAGCATCCACGCCCACAGCAGGCAGCTAAACCAGCTGGAGCAGGCCCTCATGACGGCCGCGTCAACCAGCCTGACAGAGAAACAGAGGACAATCCTCCACTGGCTCACCATGAACTACGTCGAGGACACGGTCTACACCAACCTCATAAAGCAACTCAGCGGCGAGCTATCCATACCCGAAAGCACAGTCCGCTGGAACCTACGGGGACTACGGGAGGCCGACCTCATAAACGCCGGCACCAAGGAGAACAAGGGCGTACCGGTAAGCCTCACCACCATGGGCCGTATCATGGCCAGCTACGCCGGTCTCTAATAGACCATTCCCGTTGTCCATAACCTTTAAACCACGCCTGCTAAAGGAGAACGTGAGGCATCATGAGAAGCATACATTATGATGAACATCAAATCAGGCGCGGAGGACGAGGTCTGCGAGGCCCTCGCCCAGAACCCAACAGTAGAGGAGGTAGCCGTCATCTATGGCGAATACGACGCTATCCTCAGGGTAAAATCCGAGAACATGAGGACACTCGACAAATTCATCACCGAGACCCTCAGAGCACTACCAAACATATTCCTGACAGCTACAATGCTCATCGCCAAGCAATACAAATAGCATTTATCTTCCCCATACCCCACTAAAGCCGTAAACTTTATTATACATCCACGTAATCATACGTTCTACGCTGCTCTGGTAGTATAGTCTGGCCCAGTATTTCCGGCTGTCACCCGGAAGATCCCGGGTTCGAATCCCGGCCAGAGCGCCACTTTTCAATCAACACAAAATATCACATTTATACGTGAGTATCAAATATATGCATTAGAAACAGCGAGAGATAGCACAAGGAGGAAAAAAAGGAATTTGTTTATGCCTAGAGCCTACGACAGGGCCATCACGATATTTTCGCCGGAAGGAAGATTATACCAAGTAGAGTACGCTCTCGAGCTAGTCAAAAGGGGAGCACCCATAGTGGGCGTAGTCAGCCCGGAAGGAGTAGTGCTGGCCGCAAACGAGACCCCCGAGAGCAGCCTGGAGGACCCAGAGTACTTCAGAAAGATTTACCAGCTGGACGACCACCTAGCAAGCGCGATATCGGGGCTAAGCAGCGACGCAAGGGTGCTAATAGGACAAGCAAGGGTATACTGCCAGAGCAACAAGCTCCTATACGACGAGCCCGTTGATGTCGAGATTCTGGCAAGGAGGCTCGGAGACATGAGCCAGGCATACACACAGCACGCAGGAGTCAGGCCGTTCGGAGTAACCATGATCCTGACGGGCGTAGACGCCACTGGGCCAAGGGTAATGACAACGGACCCCAGTGGGGCATACAGGGCATTCAAGGCCATAGCTGTGGGCAGGAAGAACGACGAGGCAAACAAGCTCCTAGAGGACCAATACACGGATGATATCACGCTTGATGACGCCATCAAGCTGGCCATCCAAGCAATAAAAACAGCCTCAGACAGCGATGTAACAAAGGACACGGTAAAGGTAGCGGTTATACCCGCCGACACAAAAGTGTTCAAAAGGCTCACTGCTGAGGAGACCGAGGGCTATCTCGGTTAGGCAAGTGCTAGAACAATGATCAAGGAATTCGCAAAAGCGAAGAAATTCACAATAGTGCGCCACCAAACAGGTGGCGAAAAATTCGAGATTCTCGTAGACCCAGACAAGGGACTGTTATACAAGAAAGGCGAGATCGGTGAAGTATCCAACGTGTTAATGGCTGACTTCATATTCACGGATGCAAAGAAGGGAGAAAAAGCATCATCCGATAAACTAGAGAAATTCTACGAGACAAGCGACCCATTTGAGGTCGCAAAAATCATGTTCGAAAAGGGCACGTTCCAGTTGAACGCCCAGCAGAGGAAGGAGATGATGGAGCAGAAGCACAAACAGATCATCAACATCATCTCCAAGACCTACGTGGACCCAAAAACCAAGCTACCTCACCCACCGCTTAGGATACAGAACGCGATGGAGGAGGCGAAGATCAGCATTGATCCTTTGATAGACGCGGAGGAGCAGATCCAAGAAATAGTTGACGCGTTAAGGTCGATACTACCGATGAGCAGCGAGAACATCCAGATCGCACTCAAGATTCCCGCAGAGTACACAGGGAAGAGTTATGGAACCGTGAAGAATTTCGGTACCATCAAGCGGGAAGAGTGGCAGAACGATGGCTCATGGGTGGCGGTTGTTGAGCTCCCAGCAGCGATGCAGATGGAGCTCCTAGATACGTTGGGCAAGGAAACGCAGGGAAACGTGCAGTCGAAGATAGTAAAGTAAAAAAAGTGGGAGAGAGAGATGAGCGCAAAATTCGAGACCCGCGACATAGTTATCCCCGGGGACCTCATATACGAGGGCAAGATCCGGACGGGAGATAACACCTACAGAGAAGAGGAAAACCTATACGCTACCCGAGTGGGACTTGTCAACTACGGCAAGGACCGCGTAACGGTTATAGCCCTAGAGGCAGGATTCGTGCCCCTAGTCGGCGACCTCGTAATCGGTGAAGTCAGAGACATCGAGCTGGGACAGTGGAAGGTTGACATCGGTGCAGACAAGAACGCCATATTAACAGTAAACGATGCCATCAACAAGCCGTTCAGGTCATTCCTCGATATGACGAGGATACTTGACGTAGGAGACACTATCGTCGCGAAGATAGTAGACATGGATAGGAGCAGAACTGCTATCCTTTCGATACTAGGCAGGGAACTAGGTCGAGTACACGAGGGCTTTATCATAAACATAACGCCCTCGAAAATCCCCCGGTTAATCGGGAAAAAAGGAAGTATGATCAACATGATCCTCAGGGAGACCCGGTGTCAAGTCACTATCGGCCAGAACGGCCGCGTGCTGATACACGGAAGAAACAGGTCCGACGAGGAACTCGTTGTTAAGGTAATTAACAAGGTAAATGCCGAGGCACACACCTCAGGCTTGACAAGTAGAATCCAAGAATACCTCACGAAAATCAAGGAGGAGAAGAAATGAGTAAAACAAAGACTAAGAGAAAAAGAAAGACCAGCAAGAAAAAGGTAAGGGCTGACGGAAGGAAGGTAAACGAGATCAGACCCACCACAATCGAGACTGGAATAATACCCAACGCAGACGGTTCAGCGTACATCGAGATGGGAAATAACAAGATCATAGCAGCAGTATACGGTCCACGGGAGATGCACCCAAAACGGCTGAGCAAGCCACACATGGGCGTCCTCAGGGTAAGGTACCACATGGCCCCTTTCAGTGTATCACCAAGGAGGTCACCTGCCCCATCAAGGAGAGACAGGGAGATCGGCATGATCATGGTTGACGCCCTGTCACCCGCACTTTTCCTAGAGAGATACCCACGAAGCGTCATCGATGTCTACGTGGAGATCATCCAGGCAGACGGAGGCACAAGGTGCGCAGCAGTCAACGCAGCCGCCGTAGCATTGGTGGACGCGGGAATACCCATGAAGGACCTGGTAGCTTCCTGTGCAGCGGGCAAAATGAATGGCGAGATCGTACTCGACCTCGGAGACACCGAGGACAAGGAAGGCGAGGCAGACATACCTCTGGCTTACATGCCAAAGCTCGACCAAGTAACCCTTCTACAAATGGACGGAATATTGACCGCTGAAGAGACAATAAAAGCAGTCGAGATGGCCATCGAGGGATCCAAGCAGATCTACGAGATTCAACGTGAAGCCCTAAAGAAGAAATACGGCATGACTGAGGAAGAATCCGAGGAGAAAGTTGAGGAGGCGGAGGAGGAAGCCCCCGAAGAAGCTCCAGAGGATGCCCCAGAAGAAGAGGCGGAAGAAAAATGAGCAACAACATAGTATCCAGACTCAAGAGAAAGAAGATCCAGGAAGTCGTAGCCGCGGGAAAGCGAATGGACGGAAGAGGTCTACTTGAGTTCAGGGAGATGACCTTAAAGACGAACTTCCTCAAGAAATCAGAGGGTTCAGCAGAGATCAAGTTAGGTAAAACCCACGTGATTGTCGGTGTTACGGCAAAAATTGGGTTCCCCTTCGACGACACTCCCAACAAAGGCGTTCTGATGACCGGAGCAGAGTACACCCCGGTGGCCCATGCGACATGGGAGCCAGGTCCACCACCTAACGGTGCGATAGAGTTGGCAAGAGTGGTCGACAGAGGCCTTAGATCCGCCGAGATCCTAGACATGAGTGAGCTATGTCTGATCGAGGGACAGAAAGTATACATCATCTCCCTCGATCTTTATGTGCTCAACTGGGACGGCAACCTTATAGACGCATGCGGTGCAGCTTCAATCGCAGCACTGAGAGATGCGAAGATACCGACCTACAAAGTGACCAAAGGCGAGCTCAAGGCAACAGGCAAGACCAAAAAACTCAAGCTCAGGGTCGAGCCAATCCCGATAACCATCACGAAGATCAACGAGCACTTCATCCTAGACGCCACGGCGGACGAGGAGGAGGTTGCGGACGGCCGCCTCACAATAACCATGGACGAGAAAAACAACGTCACGACCATGCAGAAACGAGGTTCTATCGGCTTCACCGTAGACGAAATAAAGAAATGCATAAATATCGCTACGGAGAAGGCGGCAGAGATAAGGTCACTCACAGTGGCGAGTAAATAATGGCAAAAAACAAACGCTTGAACGTCGGACTACGAGGCAGGGGAGGATCGACCCTAACTAAACGCTACGGAAGGATCATGGCCCTCCTTAAAACCTACCATAAATGCCCAAGCTGTGCAAGCCCAAGTGTAAAGCGCGAGAGCGTGGGTCTATGGGGATGCAACAAATGCGGCCACACCTTCGCAGGCGGAGCCTACCAGCCCTCCACGAAGCTAGGTCAGGCTGCACACAGAATCCGTGTGCAGAACTAACTCTTTATAATTCAATCAACTATTTTATCGATTCATGGGTAACCCAGTTCTACCTATCTCGGCAAAGGTAAACATTGTTATGGACACTGACCTACTCGATGCAGTCAAAACAGCGTTGATTCCTGAGGCTCAATCTCCCTCATCAGAGAGATCGAGGACAGAAGTAAGAATTCAGGGTAATGAACTGGTCATCGAGACCTTTGCCAGCGATACAACGGCGTTACGGGCCTCGCTTAACAGCTACCTCCGGTGGGTGCAAGGGATTCAGGGTATAGTTGATATCCTCTAGAGGTTCTCCGAAACCATTTATACCCAAGGGCATGTGGATAACTATCCCTAAGGGTGAATTATTCATGAAGAACGAGCTAAAGAAAAGGATGTACGCTGGAGAGCAGCTTTACGGTACCTGGATAACAGTGGAGAGCCCCATCATGACCGAGCTCATGTCCAGTCTTGGATTCGATTACTTCGTCATTGATACGGAGCACGCGCCCCTTGACCACCTGATGGTTCAGACCCTCATGCAGGCCATGAGACCTGATACCAAGACAACTCCCCTCGTCAGGGTATGGTGGAACGACCTAGTCGCAATCAAGCGAGTGCTGGATGTAGGCGCACATGGTATCATGGTTCCATGGATCAACAACAAGGATGACGCCGAGATGGCGGTCAAGGCCACAAGGTATGCTCCTGAGGGTCTCAGGGGATGCGGCCCGAGGAGGGCAGCTATGTTCGACCCAGATTACCTAAAAACAGCCGACCAGGAGATAATGGTGGTCTGCCAGATCGAGACCAAGGAGGCCGTTGCTAACATCGAGGACATCTGCTCCGTTGAGGGAGTGGACTGCGTCTATATCGGCCCCGCTGACCTATCGGCGAGCCACGGCCACCTAGGTAACATGAGCCACCCGGATGTTCAGACTGCAATAGACAAAGTCTATGACGCCGCCAAGGCTGCTGGAATCGGTGCTGGCATCCACGAGGCATCTGGAAAGAGCATCCCTGAGAGGATGAAAAAGGCCTACAACCTAGTTACCCTGGGCAATGACCTTGTATACGCGAAAAAAGGTGTACAGACACAGTTCAAGGAACTGGGAATAGAGAGATAACTCTCTCAAATCTTTTTACTCGTATTCTACCGTCGCTGGCGGTTTAGGTGTAACCTCGTAGTATATTCTGCTGATTTTGGGGCATGAATCAAAGATTTTAACCGCTGCCTCTCTGAGGGTTGTCCATGGTATGGGCATAACTTCAGCCGTCAGGAAATCCCTCGTTTTCACCGCCCTTATGGACACGATGAAGCCAGGCGTCTCCTTTTTATCAACAAGTAGAAGGAGCCTAGTAGCCTCGGGATAGTTGTCGTTTATGTAGCCCGTTATCCCGTTGAGCTTTTCGTAGTTTGGATCGATGGTTCTATCCGCGTTGTCGACGAGGGCCATCGTGATAATTGTCCCATATGCACGTTTATCGTTGATAATCCCTGTAGCCTTCTCCGCCAAGACCCCTGCCTTAACGGCGCTCTCGCTCATCTCAAGTATCTCGGCTGCGTCTCTCTTCAGAACCTTCAACTCCTTGGGCGTCTCGCCGCTGAATATTGCAGCGAAATATTGGGATGGGCTATGCGGGTTGAGCTGCTCTTCGACGATGAACGTGGCTTTTTTCAACTCGTCCAGCTTCTCGGGTGTTATCTGTCCCACTACTCTTATGCTGAGTCCTGGCCCAGGGAACGGCTGTCTCTCAGATAGTTCTGGCGGCATTCCAATCTCCCTGGCCACTGCCCTGACATGGTGTTTGTAGAGCGTTTTCAAAGGCTCTATCACCGTAAAACCGTACTTCTCTACCGGGTCGATGCCTATCTGCTCGAGGATATTGTGTTGGCTCTTGATTCCGCCCGTGGTCTCGTCAATGTCGGCCTTGATGGTTCCTTGGACAAGGTACTTGCTTTCCTCCAATTCAGCTTTATCTTTCAGGGTCTGATAGAAAGTCTCTCTGAACGCCTGCCTCTTTTCCTCGGCGTCAGAGAAGCCGTTCAAGGCTTCCATAAACCTGAGTCTTTCATTCAAAACTTCTACTGGCAGGTTTAATGGCTCAGATGAAAGCATCGTTCTGACCTGCTCTGCCTCCCCTAACCTCATGAAGTTGTCATCAATGAATACACAGACAAGGTTATCCCCAATGGCCCTGCGAGTTAGAACCGCCGAAACGGTACTGTCCACACCGCCGCTTACTGCAACAAGTGCTTTCTCGTCCCCAAGAGTCTCTTTTATCGCTTGGATCTGGAGATCTATGAAAGCGGAGACATCGAAGTCTTCCATTCTGCTCAAACCCAAGATGGCTGGGTCTAGCATAAAAGCTTTGCAAGTTAATTCCTAAATAAGTTAACAATGTAGCTAAAAGACAGTCATATTTGATAAATGAATGCAATATTTAAGTACCCCAATGCGATGAAACTCGTTGAAAAGCGTGAAAGCATTGGTAGGAACTGTAACCGTTATTGGAGCCGGCGTTATCGGCGGAGCTATAGTAAAATGTCTGGTAAAATCGAGGATCGCGGACAACGTAATCGCAACAAGAAGGGATATCAATGCCTTGATACCGTTAGCCGACCTCGGGGCCAATATCTCTGATAACAATATTGTGGCCGCGAACCAAGCAGAAATCGTATTCCTCTGCGTCAAGCCCAATGATCTTGAGAGAGTTCTACTGGAGATCAAGGATGAGTTAAAGGGTAAACTGGTGATATCAACGGCCGCGGTTATTCCAATAGCATCACTCGAAAAGACCGTCCCTGAAGCGAGGTTCGTCAGAACCATGCCGAATATAGCCGCAATGGTCAGCGAGTCATTCACCGCCTACTCGATGGGCACTACGACTGTACTCGAGGACAAGGAGGTCACGGAAAACCTACTCAAGACCATGGGAACCTGTATGGAGGTCGAGGAAAAGTACATGGACGCGGTGACTGGGCTCAGCGGGAGCGGCCCCGCCTTCATAGCCATAGTGATCGAGGCCCTCACATACGCAGGTCTTAGAGTCGGTTTGCCCAGGGAACTCAGTAGGGTCGCCTCGGCTCAGTCCGTTCTTGGTACGGCTAAGCTAATTATGGAGCAGGTCTGCTCACCAAGCGAGATAGCTGAGATGGTTACCACGCCGGGGGGTACCACAATCGAGGGTATCTATCAGATAGAGGACGGTAAACTCCGAACCGCGCTCATGAACGCCGTTCAGGCGGCTACCGAGAAATCCTCAAGCATTCGCAGCAAATGGGGCGACGAGTGAGGGGCATAGGGTTAAATCGGTTTCCAGCCGATATCTCTCTGTGAACTGTTTTGGGTCTTGACCTAATAATTAAGAATGGGAGGATCATTGACGGCGCTGGTAACCCGTGGTATTATGGGGATGTCGGAGTCAAGGATGGAAAGATAGAGGTCATCTCGCATATCAAAAAAGAAGCTGCGGCAACGATCGACGCCAAGGGCATGTTCGTCGCACCTGGCTTCATAGACGCTCACAGCCACGGAGACTATAATACGCTGGTTTACCGCCAGATGGAGAACGTCATTCACCAGGGAATAACCACCGTTGTGGCTGGTCAGTGCGGGGCGAGCCCCGCTCCCTTGAGCGATCTGATCCGTGAGGAGGCACAGCGTGGGTCCGATGCTCAGCTTCCCGAGGGGGTAAAGTTAGAACTTTCATGGTCTTCATTCGATGATTACCTGAAAATAGAGGAACATTCTGGTTTAGGTGCCAACACCGCACACTTGGTGGGCCATGGCGCGATAAGATCAGCCGCAATGGGCAACGATGCCAGGGCTCCTAACAAGGATGAGCTCCAGATCATGAGGGAGCTGACAAAGGAGGCAATGCTTTCCGGGGCGTATGGATTAAGCACCGGGCTCATCTATCCCCCAGGTATATACGCTAAGACAGACGAGATCATCGAGTTGGCGAAGGTGGCCGCTGAGTATGGCGGGGTCTATGACAGCCACATTAGGGGTGAGGGCAAAACCCTCATGACCGCCCTGAACGAGGCGATAGAGGTCGGGGAGAAAGCCGGCATACCCGTTCAGATCAGCCACCACAAGATAGCCAGCAAGACCCTTTGGGGCAGCAGCGTCGAGACCCTGAAGATGTTTGAGGAGGCTAGGGACAGGGGCTTGGATATCACCGTTGATCAGTACCCGTACAAGGCGGGTTCAACCTCGTTGATGACCCTTCTCCCGCCTTGGGCCCATGACGGTGGACGGGACGCGGCTCTAGAGAGGCTTAGGGACCCTGAGTTAAGGGCTCGCATGAGGAGCGATATCGAGGAAGGCATCGAGGGCTGGGAGAACTTCGCCAAGGAGCTTGGATGGGGGAACGTCTACGTCACCTCCGTGATTTCTGATGAAAACAAGCCGATCGAGGGAATGAATCTTACCCAGATCAAAGAGCACCGCGGGGCGGAGGACGAGTTCACTGCCGTCTACGAGGTCCTGCTTGAGGAGGAGGGCGCGGCGGGCATGGTGATCTTCTACGGGAACGAGGAGGACGTTAAGCGTATCATGAGGCATCCACTCCACATGGTTGGAACCGATGCGGGTTGTTGCACTGTTGAGGGGCCTTTCTGCCGCGGGAAGCCCCATCCAAGGCATTATGGAACGTACCCCAAGATTCTCGGGAAGTACGTGCGCGAGGAGAAGGTGATATCATGGGAGGACGCCGTCAGAAAGATGACGAGCTTCCCCGCTCAGCGATTTGGTATTCTAGACAGAGGGTTATTGAGGCCAGGCATGTGGGCTGATATTGTTGTGTTCGACCCAGAGACCGTTATCGATAGGGCGACGTACGAGAACCCTCATAACTTCCCCGATGGCATTCCCTACGTCATTGTTAACGGCGAGGTGGCCGTCCATGATGGCAGGTACACGGGTGCGCTGGGGGGCCGGACCCTCCGTAAATCCTTTTTCTGATTGTTTTAAGTCTCTGGAGCACTTTCTGGTAACAGTGGGCGGTAAATTTTGATTTTTTTTCTGGGGTGTGTAGCACCCAGTGCGAACGTGTAATGGATAGTGGTATCAGCTTGGGGGCATAGAATTTAGGGAAAATAATGTGATCCTTGGGGATCACGTGGTGGTTTTACTTCACGTACTTGCCGAAGTGGGCGGGGGTGGCGTGGGGCGGCGGTAGCTCGGCCATGGTCTTGAGGCCAGGCTCCGCGTTGATGACGTGTGGGATCATGTTTGTGGTCATGGCGATGGTGCCGTGGTCCCCGTGGACGCATGGAGTGATCTTGTTGTTTATCGGTGGGACTCCCTTGATGCTGACGCTGTCGAACTCCTCGGGGGCGCCTATGTACGCCTTAAAGTCCATGGTGATGAGGGGCTTTCCCTTGCTGATGCCGTATGCCATCTGGAACCCGCCCGCTGCGTGTCCTGCGGGCACCTTGATGGCGTCGCTGGCCACGTCGTGGTCGAAGGTGATGGGCTCGGGCATGTCAACCTTGATCTCGTCGATCTCCCATCCCAGTGCGTCGGCGATCATCTGGATGCTCTGCTCCAGTCCCACGTGTCCGGTAATTTTGTGGTTATCGATGGCATCCCTGTACTCCTGAACCGTCATGCCGGCCCCTATCTTCTTCTGGAAGGGGATTCTGCGTGTGGCTGCGTTCATCTGCCGAGCAATGTGTATCTCCTCTACCTCCTCGCATGGCCCTGTGAGGAATATGGGCAGCGTGTCCATGAGGAACCCAGGGTTGATGCCAGTTCCAAGCATAGAGGCGTTGTTCTCCTTTGCTATGATGTCCAACTTCTTCGCTAACTCGGTTGCCTCTTTCTCGACGTAAGGGTATCCCAGCTCCTCACATGTGCTGATGATGTTGACGCCGTGCTTCAGGATTCCCTCGAACTGGCCGTAGGTCTGGCGCAGGTAGCTCATGGTTGTGTGGGCAACAATGTCTGGCTTTGTCTCTCTTAGAACCTTGTCCACGTCACGGCTGATAATGACGCCAATCTTCTCCTGACCCAGTACCTCACCCAGGTCCTTGCCGACGATTGCTGGGTTGATGTCAATGGCCCCGACGATCTCTATTCCCTCCTTTATTAGGAGATGCCTGGCAAGCCGCTGACCTATGACACCAATTCCATATGATACTATCTTGACAGTCTTCAAACTAATTCATCGATAAAGCTCCTGTTTTACTGTTTAAATCTTATCCAGAGAGGCTATCCCGGTTGCATGTAGCGCGTGCAATATTCCAAATAATGACCTAGTTTTGCTCCATATTCAGAACACCATCGGTATGGGATTGATGCTGACCATACTGGCTCAAGAAGATGAGGAACGGAAAAGAGAAGCCGTATTTGTTCAATTGGAAAATCAAGATAAAGTAATACTAGAACTTGGGCGCGCGCGGTATGTTGTTCTTTTAGTCATTTTTTAGTTAGTATTTTGTAGTATCTAGTAAATGGTAGCCCGGAAGTGCTATCTCTAATAACAGTCAATAAATTAGAGCTACAAGACCAATTTGGTGCGGAGGGTGGGGACCGAACCCACATTTACTAGTATAATTCAGGTTAAACCATATTTTTTTCAAGAATATCTTAATGGTAAAACGAGTCAAAGATTCTTTAATCCAGATTCACCACACAATACTATGGTTCGTTGTCTTGAATGCTATAATATGCATCAGATAGACAAGACCAAAGAACATTACTTCTGTCTAAAAGCACGAGATTATATTGAACATGAGATTGATGAAAACATAGGGTGTAAGGGACACCAGCCTTTACATTCAAACACTAATCGATGATTTTATCCTCACATCACCGTAACTCTATTTGTGAAACAAGATGGCAGAGATTACATATCAGATGGTGCTAAGCACCCTACAGACAGCAGGACTCCTTGTAGGAATATTCTACTATGTAACGACCCTGAACAACACTAGACAAAACCGCAGGATCACCTTGACTACAACTTTGTTGGAGCCTTTCATGACAGTGGAGGGCAATCTCCTCATCATGGATCTTCTTAATATGGAATGGAGCGACCTGGACGATTACAATAGGAAATACGACCACAGAGTCAATGCTGAAAACTATGCCAAGAGGGCTGCGGTATGGAAGAGATTAGAAAGCCTTGGACTGTTCTATCGCAGGGGATTATTAGATCTGGAGACACTCCGTGCGGGAGGTGATCTGGTAATTGTTACTTTGTGGCGTAAGTTTAAGCCGATAATTGAGGAGTACCGTAAAACAGATTATGATAAGTCAAGTAACCAGCACTGGGAGTATCTAGCGGAGAGCCTTCACAAAGTGTATTCCGAAACAGTCCCAATAGACTTTGTCTCTCCCATGAAAGAGAATGAATAAAATCTCAATCGATGATTTTATCCTCACTTCACCGTAGAATCAGCGTCAGAGTGGTTTCAAGAAAAAAAGAAAGATAAGAACTTGTTTAGTATTCTGGTCAGGGCGCTGGAAGGCTTGTGTTGAACATGTCTACGTCAAGCTTCCATGACTCTCCATCATGTTTCCAGATAACAACATACTTGCCAACGTCTTCAACGGTTACACCAGGCTCTGGTTC
>RCNB010001656.1_pt1 | contig 13899 bp, 10 predicted proteins | sample 2041321 | NCBI WGS metagenome assembly RCNB01 (sample SAMN09708232, study PRJNA481090) | Marine sediment metagenome, whole genome shotgun sequencing project. | reverse complement strand
AAGAAGGTGACAAAGACGTATTTGTACACGTAAATGGCCTAGTTGATGAAATCAATGAAGGGGACAAAGTAAGCTACGATGTAGAAGAAGGTCCAAAAGGATTGAATGCAGTAAATGTAAAAGTAGTTTAATCGATTACTTTAAACATATTTGTATTTAAAAGCCTGTCAATTATGACAGGCTTTTATTTTTACAAGCTATGACCAACACTGGCAAGGATATATTGGAGATTAGTAAACTATCCCCAAGTAATATCTTGAAAATAGCTGGATATTAGCTATCAATTCGTATTAAAGCATCGAAGCAGCAAGGCATATCACTTCCACTCCACTTGTAAAACAAAAAGGCACCCCAAAATTACGGGAAGCAGTCCATTAGTTTACTAGAATAAACCTCGACATTTTTAAAATGCAAGAAACACAAAACTTTCTTATTGTGGTCTGGACGGGGCTCGCACAAATCAATATATTAATCCTAACTTCAAGCTATTTCAGAACTGCCTTGTTAAAAATGTTTACCTTTAGGTATATGAATTGATGGTTTTAAATGATTAAAATTCTAGTTAAATATAGATTTCTGTTCTTATTGATTCTGATAATATTAACCGTTTTAGCGGGTCTTAAAGCATCCTCAATACAAATTAACACCAATTTTTCTCAATTTCTTCCTGATAACGATTCTGAATATGCCTATTACAAATGGTTAAGCTCAGAGATTAAAGATGATGAATATATTCTAGTCATCGGCATTCATAAAGATAGCTCAATTTATGAAAGTAAATTTCTTCAAAATGTAAAGACTTTTGAAGACCGCCTAAGCCAAATTAAGGGTGTAAAAAAAATTCAATCTCTTAACAGCTTAACGTATCCTGTGAAATCTTTATTTGGCATTATGGGCGTCCCTTATTTATCTATAAAAAACAGGGCGGCTCTTGATATAAGTAAAAAGAAAATTAAAACAGATATAAGCTATACTCAAAACTTTATAAATAAAGATAATACGGCTCTATTCATTTGGTTAGAATTGGATGATACACTGAACGATGCTCAAATAGAAGTAATCTTAAAGGAACTTAATCAATTAATAGTCAATGATTCTAATTTAACAACCCATCTCTGGGGTAAAAGATACCTGCAAAAAGGGTTAAATGATGTCAATAAAAATGAAACGCAGAAATTCGCCCTTTATACGCTATGCTTTTTAATAGTCATATTATACCTCATTTTTAAAACCACAAGAACTGTTATTCTTTCTGTACTTCTTGTAAGTATGGCATTTATTTTATTCATAGGGGGTATGGCTGTATTGCACAGACCATTTAATATCATGTCTAACTTATTTCCAACCATTATTCTTATTGTCGCTATTTCAGATATTATTCATCTTTCAGTTAAGTATCAAATTGAAATCGCAAATGGAAAGACCTCAAAACAGGCCATTTATAATAGTATCAAAGAAATAGGTCGGGCTATATTTATAACCTCATTCACAACAGCAATAGGGTTTTTTATTTTACAAATCTCACCGATGAAGGTTCTTAGAGATTTTGGTTTGGAAGCAGGAATAGCGGTTATTTCAACTTTTGTAATAACCTTTATATTAATCCCTTCTTTTTTTTTAGGAGCTAAAAATAAACACTATTTTTCTTTTAACAAAAGTTTTAATGCTTTTGCCAGCAGGTTTTTAAAGTGGATTATAGGTCTTCAAAACTACCCTAAAACGGTTCTAAGTTTTTACGGAGTATTAATTTTAGTAGGATTATTAGGTATAATCTTTATAAACACAAATAACCGTCAATACTCTATCCCTAATAAAAGTGATCTTAAAAAAAATTACACCTTTTTTGAACAGCAATTAGGAGGTTCTAGAACGTTTGAACTTATAATTTCGGCAAAAGATAATGAAGTTCTAAACAGCTCTGAGATACTCAATCAATTAAATAATTTACACAACTATTTAGATAGCCTCCATTACTTAAAAGCCTTAAAATCTCCGCTGCTTTTTTATCGTATTATGCACAAAGCCTACCATCCTAGTTTAAATTTAAATTCTGACCTCTTACTTGATCAAAAAACTATTAAAATGTATGATCGTCAAATCAATAGATTTTCATCGGCAAAATACCTGCAGAATAAAAAGAAAACCCTCTTCAAGTTCAGTGCACAGATGAAAGATTTAGGGCGACAAAACGTATCGGCAAAAAATGAACACATTTTAAACCATTTAAATACGCTTATTGACCCAACAAAAGTTTCAGCTAAAATTACTGGGATAGATTATCTATTTGACAAAGCTCATAAAACCCGAATTGAAAATATGTTGCATGGCCTTATTCTGGCTATAATTATTGTTGCCATTACTTTGGGATTAATTTTTAGAAATATAAGTATCACTTTATTAGCATTGCTGCTCAACATAATTCCAATTATAATTTCCGCAGGAATTATGGGGTTTACTAATATAGAACTACGAGCTGGAAATTCAATCATTTTTACAATAGCCTTTGTGATTGCGGTCGATAACACCATACATTTACTTAGCAAATTTCATTGTGAGAGAAAACAAGGCCATAGTGTTGAGCAGGCCCTGAAAATAGCTATTACAGACTGCGGCAAGGCCATTTTAGCTACGAGTATTATTCTTTTAGGAAGTTTTTCCATTTTAATGATATCTGATTTTAATGAAATCTTTACCCTCGGTTTTTTAATGGGGGTTATCATTTTGATTACCTTAACTGTAGATTTAATACTGGCTCCAGTTATGATATTAACATGGTTTAAAACAAAACTTTAAGTAGATAAAATCATATTTTACTCACTATAATTTCTTTAAAATTAGCGGAATTCCTCCTTTTGCTTTTAGCGTAATATTAGGATCAATTTCTGGAATATATCCTTCCATAACATCAAACTCATACCTTTCACACACGCTGCTAACAACTACCTGCATAACCATCATTGCAAAATTACTTCCAATACAAAGTCTAGGGCCACCGCCAAAAGGTAAATATACGAACGGTTTTATGCCTATAAATTTTGCAGCTGAAAACCGCTCTGGATCAAAAATTTCTGGATTCTCCCAGTAATCTGGATGATGATGCATACCATAAATGTTGATTAATATATTCGTTGAAACCTGAACTTTAGTGCCAAAGATAACATCATCGCAAATTGGCTTTCTCAAAATAGCACTTATGGAAGGATAATAGCGCAGACCCTCTTGTATAACCTTCTTTGTGTAGTGCAGATGAGATAGCACCTCCAGGCCTGATAACTCTTTGGGTAATACATGGGATGCTTCTACGGTCACTTTCCTGCTAATATCTTTATCTTTTGCCAGTTCATAGAATATCCAGCTTAAGGTTTGCGCAGTTGTATCATGACCCGCCATAAATATTGTAGTGACCTCATCTCTTATTTGCTTTTTTGTCATTTCGTTTAGCGAGTCTTCATCGACATAGTCCAAAAGCATATCCAACAAATCTTCATGAGGAGGCTTCACTGAATTGGCTCTATATGCAATTCTCTCGTTAACCATTTTATAAATCATAGCATCAAACACTTTACAATTTTGGTGAAATTTTCTATTTGCAGGTGTAGGCCATGATAGAGGAATTTTAATCATGCTTTTCATCCAAGAAGAAGCATACGTAGTTAATTCTTCTAATACGTTCATCATAGTCTCCTTGTCTTCTTCTAATGGCGTACTAAACATGGCTCGGCTAATAATTGAAACGTTCAATTGTAGCATCTCATCTGAGATATTTAAACGACTTCCAGATGGAAGCGTCTCCAACTTCTCTATAAAAAATGAGGTCTCTTCATTGATAATACCCAAAATGTGTGAAAGCCTTTGTTTGTGAAATGCAGGTTGTATGAGTCGACGCTTTTTGTACCATAACTCACCATTACTAGTAACTAAACCTTCACCAAAAAAGAAGCGTAAAATTTTTGTGATCCCTCTTTTATGATAAGTTTTATGATTATCAAGTAAAACATGTTTAATAGATTCTGGATGTTGCAAAACCAAATATTTTTTACCTGCTATATGTATCTTAACAATTGGCCCATAAGATTGAGAAAGGTGGCCGAGAAAGGCAATAGGATTTTTTAAAATATTAAACGTTTTTCTGAAGAATAATCCAGTTTTATAGGTGTCGTATTTGAGATTATTTTTGTCCATAGGATTCGTGCTCGGAGAAACTATTTAAATATAAATGTTGTTATTTCGTCATCTAAAAATGTCATCAATATTTTGATACTGCCTATTTGTTTTAACTAATTTTTACCACAACCCTTTGTTATTATAAAATGGCGCAACATCAATACCATGTTTTATGGCTAAAGCATAAATTTCATCAATTTTTTCATTACTTATGTTTCCCTTTCCAGAAGAATAGTTTTCAAATTTATTTTCGAAAGCGAGGATTATGCCTTCCAATATGCATCCATGACCAATATAAGGCGAAGGATAAGCATACATCAATTTAGAATAATCTGGTTTAAATTCATATCCATAATTTATCTGGCCCATACCGCCATGAAACAAAAAAACGCCTTTCTCTTCTTCAATTTTTAGTTCCAAATTTTTGGGATAGCCTGCATCACAAATAATTACAGGTTTCTTATATCTTTTAATTTCAATGTCATTTGAACTTGCAACACTAATAATAACATCAGCTTCCATAATAAGCTCCTCCAAATCTGTATCCCATTTTACTCGAGTATTATGTTTGACTAAATGGCTCGAAAATTTTTCTAAACGCTTTCTGTTCCTTGCACATAATAATAGCTCCTTTACACTATTTTTTAAATAATTAGCACAGGCCATACCGATATCTCCAGTTGCTCCAATTATCAAAACACTACAATCGTCCAAATTTTTGTTCAACTTCTCTACTGCTTTTTTCACACCCTTTATGATGTAGGCAGATGTTAAGGTGTTGCCGGTTGTTAATTTCATTTCAGAATTTGAAAAAGCTCCAAAATTTCCTTCCAAAACGATTGAAGTAAAGCCCCCAAGAGCTATGATTTTAGCATTTAATTTCTGCGTAGCGGCGATGGCTTCATTAACCTTATTAATGTTTGTTCTTAAATGCTTAATCGTTAACTTATCAGGATCTATAAAGGATTCAATATAAGCGCCGTTGATTTCAATCCCAGTCTTAGATCGCACTTTCATTCTAAAAATACTTCGTGGTGGTATAAATGAAAAAGTGCCTTTAATTTTCTCCAAAGATAAGTCTCCATTCTTAGGAGATCTCATCCCATTAATAAACCTTTCAATATTTTGCCAACTATCTTGATGTCCAACAACTGCAAAATCCAGCTGATTATCATTGGAGTTTTTTTCGTTCATTCTTATAGGTTTTTAGATGCAATCTCTAGCCATTTTTCACTACCCAAAAAGCGCTGACCAGGCTGAATACTATTTACTTTTCTAATATCACTTGCAATCAAAATACCATGACTATCAAAAAGAAAAGCCGATTCATGTGGGAGCTTTCTACTCCAGGCGTATTCAATCCAGGACGATGCTTCTATTCCAAATGCTTTAAATACTTCTCCGTCTGAATCTACATACATAGGAATATTAATTCCTTTTGAGACCCACCAAGCCTCATCTCTATAACTTGTTATTACTAATATATTAATTCCTGCAGCATCGAACTGTTCTTTTTTTGACATCACATCCGAAAGATGTAAACGTGAGTAGGAGCACCAGCTACCGCGAATAAAAATAAGCATTAAAGGAGTTTGTATTTCATTGAGTAAAACAGCGGATCCATTTTGTGACTTTATATATATTGGTGGTAATGGACCGCCCTTTTTAATCTTTGATGTTACATCCAAGCGCACCAAATTATCAGGTCTTTCAGTTAAAGGAAGGACAGCACGATTTACAGCAGCATCAAATTTTCTAAGTATTGGTGAATTAAAGCCTATACGCTTCAACAAGTAGAGTAAAGGAGACAGTGTATATTTAAGAATAATATAAATACCGCTCATCCCCATATAAAGGGGTAATTGCAATTTATGATGTTTATAAAGCATTATAAGAAAGATTAAGCTGGAAGATCTGCAATCCAACGTATAGATTTTTCACCCGGAATTCCAATATTATCAAGTGCTTTAGCATATAAGGCAAGTGCATTACCTCGCATGCTATTAACATCTAACCCTATATGATGTAATCCATTTTTCATACAGTCACCATTGCACACCCCACAATGACCAGCCAAATCAGTTGTGGCAGAAAATTGAGCAAGAATGGTCATACAATCAAAATGTATCTTTTCAAATTTATTAATAAAAACACTAGGGTTTTTCTGTAGTTCTTCACGCAAAATATCGGTAGAATGATCCATATGTTCTTTCTCTTCATCTGCAATGGAAAGAAATAATTTCCCGGCTTCATCTTTTAAAGCACGACCTACATCGGTGTACATAGATACTGCAAAGGCCTCTAACATAACTTCCTGAATAATAAGACAAGCTATAAAGTCATTATTCTTTGCATAAGACAAAAATACCTTACGAACATTGCCCCAATATTCTCCTTTTAAATTTATATTAGTATTCAAGCCCATTTGTTTCGCACAGTCTATAAACCCTTCGGCATGCTGTCTTTCACTATCGGCATGCTCAACTGCTTCCATTTTTTCATGAGGATCATCTATTGTATCGGCCAAAGAAGCAAAATTTGACATTCCTATCAGCTCTCCTGTAATTGCCTGTGAAAAGACATCTGATACTACATTAAAAACTTCAACACTTTCAAATTTATAATTAACGGTTTCCATATCTATAGTTATTAAAAATTTATATTATACAACTGAATAATCTTTAAATGGCACTCCCTGCTTAATTTTTTTCATCAAAGCTTTACTATCCTTCATAGTCACAAGCATCCCTACAGAATAAAACGTAAATTTCATGATATTGGGCAGTTTCTTTATCAATGAATCTCGTTCGTGTAAACTCAATGAAACAAAAGAATATGATTTTTTATAGGCAAAAGATCTTGCGCAATTTATAAGATCAGAGATTAAGACCTTGTCCTGTTCTTTAACAGCAAAGTATTTTATATATAGCATTTTGATCGGCTCATATTCTCCAGGAAGTTTAGAATTACCGAGCAAATTTCTAAATGCATTAAATCCTGCGAGCACATACTTTAAGTGCCAAGGCATTTTTAACACTACATTTTGCTTCATTGTCATTGTATCTATAATTCCCATGACCGCTATAAGTTCTTCTCCCTGCATAACCTTATATAAAGCTGTGTCTTCCAGTGTTTTTGATGTGATGACATTTGCCAAGTCATAGTTAGCGTAATAGGCGTTCAAGAATTTTAAAATTTCTGGAGTTCCGTCGGTTATTTCAATTGTATATGTCGATTTTGATTGTTTTTTTTCTGAACCTATAAATTGAAAGGTCTTAAATACACCTATATTCTCAAAATCAGAATAATGAGACCTTTCACTAAAAAACACAAAAGGTCTTTTATTACCCTTTGATACATTTAAGAAAGCAAAATCCGCATTTTGCGTCTCCAAATACTTAACGACTTCGTTGGTCAACTGATATCCAACACCTTTATGTCTATGGGTCTTCGCCACTTTAAAATCACTTATATAATATAGAGGAGATATCTTCTTATCCAAATAAACCTCTTGATCAGACACACAAATTGAACCTACAATGACATCATTTTCAATCGCGATATAAACATTGCTTTTCCCTCTCAATTTGTTGAGAGCAAAGAAATTTGGATGACGATCAATACGTAAGGCCATTTTTCCCGACATACCTGTAGAGCTTGTTAGTTCTAACAATTGGGCATTATCCTCAGGTGTTGCTAAACGGAAATCAATCATAAACTGCTTATTTTAAATACTTTCGAGCCCATAATAGGTTCTTAAAGTTAGGAAAAAAAAATGAGCTTTGATTTACAGTCTCTAAATTACATAGGCTTTAAAGGTCATTGGGGAAAACCGACCAAATTCTCTCCTTCCTCCTACTTTTTTGCTAAATTAGTTGCGGCGCAAATAACCAGACACAAACCATTGACAAATATTTAGACATCATAATGACAAAAGAAATCATAAAAAAACTGATCAAATTAACCTTCCTTTCTTTAATACTAATTACTTCTCTAATTTCAGTAAATGCCCAAACAGCAGAAAAATCCGTTCCTATTTTCGAAAATGGAGAGGCTCAAATTATCCCTGCATTTGAAGATTCTGAAAAATGGATTAGACATGATCTATGGGTAGAAACCGAGTTCGATACTGATGGCGATGGAAAACTAGACAGAATGCATGTAGCGGTTACTAGGCCTCTTCAAACAGACACAGAAGCGCTTAAATTGCCAGTTATATATGTTTCTAGTCCTTATTTTGCTGGAGTAGCATCATTTATTGATGGTTTATTTTGGGATGTTAAGCACGAGCTTGGTGTAGCTGTGAAAGACCATATACATCCAGAAGTTACGCGTACTGGCGTTCGGCCGATTATTTCAAATTCGCATATTAAAAAATGGGTGCCAAGAGGATATATCGTGGTACACTCCTCTTCTCCGGGTACTGGACTCTCTCAAGGAGCGCCTACGGTTGGTGGTGACAACGAATCATTGGCTCCTAAAGCTGTGATTGATTGGTTATGTGGCCGTATACTAGGTTACACTTCTCCCGATGGCAATGAAGAAATACAGGCATTTTGGTCAACTGGTAAAGTAGGAATGACTGGAACATCCTATAATGGAACCATTCCTTTGGCAGCTGCAACAACTGGTGTAGCTGGACTTGAAGCAATTATACCCATTGCTCCCAACACTTCTTATTATCATTATTATCGATCCAATGGATTAGTGAGATCTCCGGGAGGATATTTAGGTGAAGACATTGATGTGCTGTACGATTTTATTCATAGTGGCGATGAATCAAAACGCGCATACAATAATGCAACCGTAAGAGACAAGGAAATGAAGAATGGTATGGACAGAATTACAGGAGATTATAATGAATTCTGGGCTGGACGAGATTATTTAAATGATATGGGGCCTATGAAAGCAGCATTATTGATGTCACATGGATTTAACGATTGGAATGTGATGCCAGAACATAGTTATAGAATTTATAAGGCCGCAAAAGATAAAGGGTTGCCGGCTCAAATATATTATCATCAAAATGGGCACGGTGGACCTCCACCAATGACGATGATGAACAGATGGTTTACACGTTATTTACACGGTGTAGAAAATGGTGTAGAAAATGATGCTAGAGCTTGGATTGTACGTGAAAATGATACAAGAGAAAACCCTACTCCTTATAAAGAATATCCGAACCCTGCAGCATCAGACGTAACTCTCTATCTGAATGCTGGCGCTCCTGAAAAAGGAACCTTAAGTTACGAAAAATCTAAAAATCAAGGAACCGAGAAAATTGTTGACAATTATTCTTTTTCTGGCGGTTCATTGGCACAAGCTGAAATTACGAATCATAGATTGATTTATGTAACTCCGACATTATCTAAGGATATTCACATATCTGGTACAGCAAAAGTGACTATTAAAATGTCAAGTAATAAGCCTGCTGCAAATCTTTCGGTTTGGTTAGTTTCATTACCATGGACCGAAGGAAGGAAGCCAAAGATCACGGATAATATTATTACCCGGGGCTGGGCAGATCCTCAAAACCATCATTCGATAACAACGAGCAAACCTTTAAAAGCTGGCAAATTCTATGAAGTAACTTTTGATTTAATGCCTGACGATCAAGTTATCCCTAAAGGTCAACAAATAGGGCTTATGATTTTTTCTAGCGATAAAGAATTCACCCTTTGGCCTACGCCTGGCACTGAACTTACAGTTGATTTAAACGGAACAACAATCAACCTACCAATTGTAGGAGGTATTGAAACGTTTATTAATGCAGTAAAAGAAAAATAAAATATTATCTGCGATAAAAAAACGTTTGCCAACAATGGCTATAATTAGGTTCTAGAAAACATGTAATGATTAACACGGTCTCGAAGCTTTGGGACTACCTAATTTACTTAATGCTGTTCCTTTTTGTTATCTTAGTGCTTATGCAACACATGAGCATAATGAACTGGCGAAGACAATTATTAACCAATGGACTTTATAACTAACCCAACTTACGTTTTAGTGATATTATGCTTTATGGTCATTTTAGCCGTATATGCAGGTAAAACCAAATTTGGAAAACAATTTGGAGCGGCTTTACTTGTCATTCTGTTTACGGCAGTCCTGGCTAACCTAAAACTTATTCCTTCAGCATCAAACAGTATTGATTTATACAGTGCAATTTTTAAGTATGTAGCACCGATTTCTATTTTTTATTTATTACTAAATGTTAACTTAACTTCTATAAAACAAGCAGGATTACCAATGGTTGGATTGTTTTTAGTAGGCTCGTTAGCAACCACAGTAGGCATACTTCTTTCATGGTTTATATTATCTCCAGAAAATGTTTTAGGTGAAGATGGAAAAATAATTGCTGGTATGATAACTGGTACGTATACAGGAGGTAGTATTAATTTTAATGCTGTGGCATTAGAATATGGCTTTCAAGAAAAAGGCATATTATATGCTGGAACCATTGCCGTGGATAATGTCGTTACAGCTTTATGGATTTTGGCCACCTTGACTTTTCCAATGTTTTTAAGACGCTTTTGGAAAGATAAACCAAACTTAAAATCAACTATTAAGACTCATAATAAAGAGCATATTGAAGATGAGAGTATTGATTTCATCTCACTCATATGGTTAGTTTTTTTAGGTATTACTAGTTATTATGTGTCTGATCTTATTTCAGTTATTTTACCACAAATTCCATCGATACTTACACTATCAACCATTGGTATTGTATTAGCACAAACCAAATTTATAGCTAATTTAAAAGGCAGTCATAATTTAGGAATGTACTTAGTATTTTTATTCTTGGCTGTAATTGGTGCTTATTGTGAACTTAGTGCTGTTGCTGAATTGCAAGAAGTTGGTATTACGCTACTCCTATTTGCCGGTTTAGCAGTGCTGTTTCATGGCATTTTGGTCATACTTATTGGTGGTTTACTATATCGTGATTGGGAAATGATAGCTATCGTAAGCCAAGCTAATATTGGGGGTGGCGCCACTGCAATTGCACTTGCAGAAACATTTGATCGTAAAGACTTAGTATTGCCTGCTATTTTAGTTGGCACTTTGGGTACGGCTTTAGGAACCTATTTAGGGTTTTTTGTGGTCTATATTCTTTGAAAAACATATAAATAAGGGCAATTTATAAGGAAAACCTGTACTTTGCTAAAGCAAACAATTACGAAAGTATAACAAAGTATAAAGTTAATTGCTAGAGAGCATTTAACGCGTATCACTAAAATTTCTTTTTGTTATCTTAGTGCTTAGACATCAAACCATACACCAAGCGTTAGCCTTCACTATGACCAACCATTAGCCAAATGATAAAATTCTTCCGTCAAATCAGAAAATCACTACTTATGGAAAACAAAACAGGAAAGTATTTGAAATATGCCATTGGAGAAATAGTGTTAGTTGTTATTGGAATATTGATTGCTTTATCCATTAATAACTGGAATGAAAACCAAAAAAGGGGAAAACTAAAAAAAGCCTATAGAAATTCTTTAATCAATGATTTTTCATTAGACACGCTCATGTTGGGTAAATTAATAATAGAGAATACTATTGTTTTCAAAGCATTACGCATCCAACAAGGGAGGTTTTTAGGTCCTGAAACACCAATCGATACCCTTCTGAAAATAGCAAAGGATGAATTCGACCCCGAATTAAATATGCGTGTTAAGTATAATAGAAATACCATAAACACATTAATTGCCTCAGGAAATATTGACCTATTCTCTAGAGAATTTAATGAAATGCTAATGACCCTAAGATCAATACAAGATATTGAAAGAGAAAGTTCGAGTTTTTATTCAGATGTATATACAGACAAGGTATCAAGGTTTTCTGATAATTATCCAGTTTCTGGGCGTCAAAATTCAAATCTTTTTAATTTGGTCTGGATTGATATAGATGAAAAAAAATTGGCATCGAGCTTTATTAGTTTAACTGATATTAAAGGCTTTGCCCATTATTCATTCATTAATGAAATAAAAAATGTAAAAGAGCAAACAGCTAGCATCTTAAAACAAATTGATAATCATAATTAATAAAACGAAAATAAAACACCGTGTATAATTCATTGCTAGAAAGCATTTAGTAATTAACACGGTCCCGAAGCTTCGGGACTGGCTAATTTACTTAATCCTGGTCATTTTTGTTATCTTAGTGCCTACACAACACTTGAGGACAGCGAAGTGGCAAAGACAACAATACGCAAACCGTTATAGTCAATTTAATGAAGATTGAAAACTCAACAAAAATTTAAATCCTAAAAGGTAAAAGTTAGTTTCAAATGAAACAAAAAATTGACATTAACGATTTCATTTCTAATATTTCTGAATATTTTAAAACAGAACAACATCAATTGCCATGGGAATTGACAACTAACTTGAAAGAAATCATTGAATCAATAATACCAAATCTTAATGAGGACTTCAAAATAACGGATGGAATAGCTATTCATAAATCTACTATTGTCGAAAACGGAGTTACCATTAAGAGACCGTTTATAGCAATGGAAAATTGTCATATTGGAGCAAATTCATATTTTCGAGAAGGCGTATTCTTAGACAAATTGGTGAAAATTGGACCGTCATCTGAGATAAAAAGTAGCATCATTTGCTCGGAAACAAGCATTGCGCATTTAAACTATATCGGCAATAGTATCATCGGACATAACGTGAATTTTGAGGCAGGTTCGATAGCTGCTAATCATTATAATGAAAGGGCAGATAAAAGAATTCGGATTAAATATAAAAACGAAATTATAGATACAGGGGTTGAGAAATTTGGAGCTTTGGTCGGAGATAATTCGAGAATCGGAGCCAACGGAGTCCTGTCTCCTGGAACTATTTTGAAGAAAAACTCCATCGTGAAAAGACTGGAATTGATTGAGCAACTGGAATAAAAATAAGACTGGCTACAATATAAGCCAGCATCCAATTTGTTTATTAACTTAAAAAAAATATACTTTTAATTGGCTGATTTCACTAGCAAACAATTCTAATAGGAATTGGGCAGAACGGAATCAAAGCCTAAACGTTAGCAAGAATAACACATGATAGACCAAATTAAATTATTTTTAAAATCTTATTATATAATTGTCGTGCTCATATTAGCATCTTGTAATGAAACGAAGAAAATCACAGCAGAAACAGATTTTTGTTCAAATATTCATAGAAATGAAAGCGCAACACTTTCTAAAGAACTGAAAGACGTTGAAGAACTTATGCGAACTAAAACAGGTGTTTATGTGCTAGAAGACGGAAGTGGTTCTATGGTAGCTAGGGCATGGTTAAGTGAATATGCTGAAAAAACTATAGATATTCAATACTTCATTTTTTCAACAGACAATGTAGGACTTATTGCTTGTGACTATTTGATAAGAGCTGCTGACCGTGGAGTTAAAGTAAGAATTATTGTTGATGACATTATGGTTGATTCAGACATCCAAGACATTCTAACTTTTGATTCACATGAAAATATTATAGTAAAAATATATAACCCTGGAGTCAATTTAGGAAAGAATATTTTTAATAAAATCAAGAAGTTTGCAACAGATTTTAGGTCTGCTAACCAACGCATGCATAACAAAACGTTTATAGTAGACGGTAAAGTGGTAATCACAGGTGGTCGCAATATTGCAGATGAATATTTTGACTATGATCATGAATATAATTTTAGGGATAGAGATATTCTATTATTAGGTAAAGAATCAGGAAATGTTAGTTCATCATT
>RCNB010002924.1_pt1 | contig 13900 bp, 13 predicted proteins | sample 2041321 | NCBI WGS metagenome assembly RCNB01 (sample SAMN09708232, study PRJNA481090) | Marine sediment metagenome, whole genome shotgun sequencing project. | reverse complement strand
AAAACAGGATTAATTCATTTGTTATTATTTTATAAGCTTAGTTACCTTTCTTAAAATCTGCCAAAAACTTTGCTAGACCTATATCTGTAAGCGGGTGTTTCAACAAACCATCAATAGCACTTAAAGGCCCAGTCATTACATCAGCACCAATTTTTGCACAATCCATAATGTGCATAGTATGTCGTATAGATGCAGCTAATATTTGTGTTTCAAAACCATAATTATCATAAATCAAACGAATTTCTTGAATTAAGCCTAAACCGTCAGTAGAAATATCATCCAATCTACCAATAAACGGTGACATATACGTAGCACCTGCTTTCGCAGCCAGCAATGCTTGACCTGCAGAAAATACTAATGTAACATTCGTTTTAATACCTTTTGAAGAAAAATATTTGCATGCTTTTATACCGTCTTTAATCATCGGGATTTTCACAACTATCTGAGGATGTAATTTAGCTAGCTCTTCGCCTTCTCTCACCATACCATCAAAATCGGTTGCAATAACCTCCGCACTCACGTCTCCATCAACAATTTCACAAATTGCTTTATAATGATTGATAATATTGTCGCGTCCCGTAATACCTTCTTTCGCCATTAATGATGGATTTGTTGTAACACCATCTAATATACCAAGTGCCTGCGCTTCTCTAATTTGATCTAAATTTGCTGTATCTATAAAAAATTTCATACTCTGTTTTTGATTTTTGACAAATATAATGCTTCTTAAAAGTGTCTATTTAATGATAACGGTTAATTTATCAACATGTTTTACATAATACTATTGTAAACTATCCAAATTATAAAAGCGGCTGGTACATACACTATATTTTATAATAGTTCATCAACAACTTTTCATAGATTTTGTCGGGAAGTATCCGTTTTAAAACGATTGAAAATTTTTCCATAAAACCTCCTACTTTATAATGTATTTTCGGCTTTGACTTTTGAATGGTTTTATAAACAGCCTTTGCCATTACTTCTGGAGGTATCCCTCCATCAACATCGGCATCCATGAATGCTAAGCTATCGGCATAGTCTTTCTTATAAGGAGAATTTTCAAAAACTGGAGTGTGATAACGCCCTGCTGCAATATTGGTTGCGAAATCGCCAGGAGCAATATTGGTTACTTCTATATTAAAATTCTTCACTTCCATTCTAAGGGCTTCCGTAATGAGTTCTAAAGCTCCCTTTGTAGCTGAATATATTCCCCGAAAGGGTAGCCCCATATAACCAGCAATAGAAGTGACATTAATTATCAATCCTGATTGTTGCTTACGCATCTGCGGCAATACAGCCTTTATAACATCAATAGCACCAAAAAAATTCGTATCAAATACATTCCGCATTTCTTGGGTAGGCGTATCTTCTATCGAGCCTGTAATCCCCATACCTGCATTGTTGATGAGCACATCTATCCTATTCTCTATGCTAAGAATTGTTGCTACTGCCCTGTTAATCGTAGTCATATCAGTCACCTCCAGAGCCAACATATGAATGCCATTTATTATATCAGATTTAGGGTTACGACTCGTGCCATACACGGTCATCCCTTTTTGAACTAAATATTCAGCAATACTTTTACCAATACCTGAAGAAGCACCCGTAATTAAAACAACTTTAGACATATATAAAGTGATTAGAAAACAAAAGTAAGTAAATGTGTAACAAAACTAAGTTATTAAATACTAATGAAGTGAATTTTAGTAAGTTTTGGAAACAAAAAAAGGCAAGCGACCTACATCACACCGCTACAACCTAATACCTTTGCTGCATTCCTGCCCTGGAGGATTCAAAGGGAGCTGGTTGTGTAGGACTTGCCCGGTGCAAAGGTACAACCAATTTCTAATTTTCCTACAGTTTTTAAAGTTTTTTAAATACTAAAAAAAGGATAAAAATTAAGTAGCTAACACTTAAATAATTATATTTGTTCAACCCAAAAAATAAACAAAAATGGAAGATCAACAAAAACCAACAAACAAAATTGCCCTTAATTATGGACTTTATCTTGGATTAGCATCGATTCTAATTAGTGTTGTGATGTACGCCTTAGGCAAACAAAATGAGCAAGACTGGAAAACAGGAGTCATAAGTTTTGTAGTTATGGCTACAATAATAACTTTAGGTATTAAAAAATATAAAGAATTTAACGGTGGTTTTATGACCTTAGGTCAAGGTTTGAAAACTGGTATTGGTGTTGCTTTAGTAGGAGCAGTTATTAGTATTGCTTACACGCTAATTTTTATAACATTTATTGAGCCTGATGCTCTTGAAAAAGGCATGGAAGTAGCACGTGAAAAAATGCTAGATAATCCTAATTTAAGTGAAGATCAAATTGATGCACAAATGGAAATAGCCAAAAAATTCTCTGGTCCAGGAATGATCGTCGCTATTGGTTTATTATGGACACTTTTCTTAGGTTTTGTAATATCGTTGATAGGTTCAGCTATTATGCAGAAAAAAGAAAATGAATATTAAATATATTATATGAACATATCAGTAGTTATTCCGCTACTTAATGAGGAGGAATCCTTAATAGAATTACATGATTGGATTGCAAAAGTTATGCAATCCAATCAGTTTTTATATGAAGTTATTTTTATTGATGATGGTAGTACTGACGCATCTTGGAGCATTATTCAAGAATTAGCACAGCACAACGCTTCTGTTAAGGGTATCAAATTTCAAAAAAATTACGGTAAATCGCAAGCATTAAATATTGGTTTTAAGGAAGCCAAAGGAGATGTCATAATTACTATGGATGCCGATTTACAAGATAGCCCCGATGAGATTCCTGGACTCTACAAGATGATTGTAGAAGATAATCTTGATCTGGTTTCTGGCTGGAAAAAGAAACGATATGACTCTAAGGTTAAAAAGAATATCCCTTCAAAATTATTTAACGCGGCAGCAAGAGTCACATCAGGTTTACATTTGCATGATTTCAATTGCGGTTTAAAAGCATATAAAAACTCTGTAGTGAAGAGCGTAGATGTATATGGAGAAATGCATCGTTATATCCCTGTACTTGCAAAAAATGAAGGCTTTCATAAAATTGATGAAAAAATAGTTCAGCATCAAGCACGTAAATATGGCGTGACAAAATTTGGGCTAGATCGCTTTATAAACGGTTTTTTAGACCTCATCAGTATTTGGTTTTTATCACGCTTTGGGAAACGACCAATGCACTTATTTGGTTTATTGGGTAGTATTGTATTTTTTATTGGTTTCTGTTTTGCTTTGTATCTAGGTATCGATAAATTATTTATAAACCCTACAGGTATACTTATTACGCAGCGACCTCAATTCTATATATCACTTACCGCAATGATTTTAGGTACACAGCTGTTTTTAGCTGGTTTTATAGGAGAATTATTAGTGCGCAGCAAACGTGATGAACATCGTTATAAAGTAAGTGAAAAAGTAAATCTATAAAGGCTTCATTAAAGTTAGCGTATGCGAAAAGTTAGTATCTTTGACTCATACTTAGAAAAAGAAATTTATGGACAGTAATAAGATTTTAAAAAAGGCCAATCTTTGGCTTGAAGCTCCGTTCGATACTACTACACAGCAAGAAATACAAGAAATAATTTCTAATAACCCTAATGATTTAACCGATCGATTCTATCAAGATATGGAGTTCGGTACAGGTGGTATGCGGGGTATCATGGGTGCTGGGACAAATAGAATTAATAAATACACCTTGGGAAGAGCAACACAAGGCCTGTCTAACTATCTTAAAATACACTTCCCTGAGAAAGAATTGAAAGTAGCAATTGCCTATGATTGTCGCCATAACAGTAAAACATTTGCCAAAATTGTAGCAGATGTATTTTCGGCTAATGCAATAAAAGTATACTTATTTGAAGATTTACGACCAACACCAGAGCTGTCTTTTGCTGTTCGTCATTTGGGTTGTGATGCTGGTATCGTATTAACAGCATCGCACAACCCACCCGAGTATAATGGTTATAAAGTATATTGGAATGATGGTGGGCAAATAGTTCCTCCAGAAGATAGGGCTATTATAAATGAGGTCAATGCACTCAATTTCAGCGATATTAATTTTAAAAGTGACGAATCATTAATTACCCCTATCGGGAAAGTTATAGATGATGCCTTTATTGAGGCTAGCGTCCAAAACGGCACCTTTAATACACCAAATAAACAAGATTTAAAAATTGTTTTTACTTCTTTACATGGCACATCGATCGTTTCAATCCCTGATGCCTTCAAAAAGGCTGGTTTCAGCGATGTACATATTGTCGAAGAACAACGTAAGCCAAATGGAGATTTTCCAACTGTAGCGTCTCCTAACCCTGAAGAACCTGCTGCACTTAAAATGGCAACTGATTTAGCAGATAGAATCAATGCCGATATTGTTATTGGTACCGATCCTGATTGTGATAGATTAGGTATTGCTGTTCGAGATCTTAACGGCAATATGAAACTGCTCAATGGAAATCAGACAATGAGTGTCATGACCAATTACCTTATTAAGCAATGGTACCAAGAAGGTCGCCTAAATGGAAAACAGTTTGTAGGTTCGACAATTGTTTCTACAAATTTAGTAAGTGATATTGCGCAAAGTTATAATGTTGAAACCAAAATAGGACTTACGGGTTTTAAATGGATTGCCAAAATGGTTCGTGATTATGAGCATCAAGAATTTATTGGAGGTGGCGAAGAGAGCTTTGGTTATATGGTAGGTGATTTTGTGCGAGATAAAGACGCTGTAACCGCTACCCTATTAGCATGTGAAATTGCAATTGATGCAAAAAATAATGGCTCCTCTTTTTACAAAGAGCTATTGAATATTTATGCGAAGCATAGTTTCTACAAAGAACATTTAATATCATTGGTGAAAAAAGGAGTCGATGGTGCACAAGAGATCAAACAAATGATGATCGATTTGCGCAATAATCCTGTAAAAGAAATTGACGGATCGAAAGTTAAGTATCTATTTGACTATCAAAATTCTACACAATTAAACTTATTGACCGGCAAAAGTGAAACAATCGATATTCCAGCATCGAATGTATTAATTTATCAAACCGAAAACGGTACGAGATTAGCAGCAAGACCAAGTGGAACAGAACCAAAAATTAAATTCTATTTCAGTGTAAACATGCCACTCGATGTGATTGAAAATGCAATAACAGTAGAGAAATTACTCGATCAGAAAATTGAACGTATAATTAAGGAATTGAAGTTAAGCTAATGAGTCATTTTACTAATATATTAAAGTATGCTAAGCCTTATAAAAAATATGCTATTGGACATATTATTTCTAATGTTTTTTTTGCATTATTTGGTACATTATCATTCATCGCATTAAAACCAATGCTGGATGTCATTTTTAAAAGTGACAAAATAGTTCCTACAACAGAACCCACTTTTTCAGGTTTACTAGAAATAGGAAAATTCGCCGAAAATTATTCAACGTATCACATGAATCAATATACCGGCGGAGACAATTCTAAAGCACTGATACTTGTTGTTTGCTTAATTATAGTGATGTTTTTATTTAAAAACATCTTTGGCTACTTAGCAAATTATTTTCTCGTTTTTTTACGAAATGGTGTTATTAGAGATCTTAGAAATGCCGTTTATAAAAAAACCGTTGACTTACCACTTTCTTTTTTTTCAGAAAAACGTAAAGGTGATATTTTAGCAAGAGTAACTAGTGATATTTCAGATTTACAATATTCGTTTTTATCTGTTCTAGAATTGATTGTAAGAGAGCCATTAACTATTCTTTTTACGATAATTGCAATGCTTATAATAAGTGCAAAGCTTACATTATTTATCTTTCTTTTTATTCCTGTAATGGGATTTATTATATCCTTAATTGGTAAAAGTTTAAAAAGAAAATCTGACAGAGTTCAAAAAGAGCAAGGTACTTTTTTGTCAAATTTAGAAGAGACATTAACAGGTTTACGTATCATAAAAGGGTTCAATGCTGAAGATAAATTCAATAAAAAATTTCAAGAATCAACTTCCCGCTTCTATAACTTCTCTAACAAATTATTAAATCGTCAGAATTTGGCCTCTCCTGCTAGTGAGTTTTTAGGTATATGTATGATCGCTGTTATACTTTGGTATGGGGGAAACTTAGTGCTTAGTGGAGATAACACCGAAGGTTTAAACGGCAGTACATTTTTGGTATATATGGGTTTATCTTATAATATTCTCACTCCGGCCAAAGCAATTTCTAGAGGTCTTTACAATATTAAAAAAGGTGGTGCAGCCGCAGAAAGAATACAAGAAATTATCGATACTGAAAATCCTTTGACAGATAAAGAAAATGCCATAGTAAAAAATGGTTTTGATACCGAAATAATTTTTGAAAATATTTCTTTTAAATATGATACCGAATATGTTTTAGAAGATTTTTCACTAAAAATACCAAAAGGAAAAAGTGTCGCGCTCGTTGGTCAATCTGGGAGTGGTAAATCGACTTTAGCTAACTTAATTACTCGTTTTTATGATATCAATAAAGGCAGAATATTAATTGACAACGTAGATATTAGAGATTTAACGAAAAAGTCGCTACGTAGTTTATTAGGCATTGTAACTCAAGATGCTATTTTGTTTAATGACTCTATAAAAAATAATTTATTATTAGGCGTTGAAAATGCTACTGATGAGGAAGTAATTGAAGCACTTAAAGTTGCTAATGCTTGGGAATTTGTTAAAGATTTACCAAACGGAATTGAAACTAATATTGGCGATAGCGGTAATAAATTATCTGGTGGTCAAAAACAACGTTTAAGTATTGCAAGAGCCGTACTAAAAAACCCCCCTATCATGCTTTTAGATGAAGCAACTTCGGCATTAGATACCGAATCTGAAAGTTTAGTACAAAAGGCACTTGAAAATATGATGAAAAATCGTACTTCAATCGTTATTGCACATCGACTCTCTACAATACAAAATGCCGATACAATTGTGGTTCTCCAAAAAGGAAAAATAATTGAGCAAGGTAAACATCAAGAACTACTAGCAAAAAATGGTACTTATAAAAAATTAGTTACCATGCAATCACTATCATAATTATACTATGAATATCATACAAAGTTTAGAATGGCGTTATGCCTGCAAAAAATTTGATAGCACTAAATCACTTTCTACAAAAGAAATAGATACATTAACACAAGCTTTTAATTTAACTGCCACTTCATTTGGCTTACAACCTGTTAAATTAATTATCATTCAAAACAAAGAATTACAAAACAAATTGGTAGCGCATTCATTTGGACAGCAACAAGTTGCGAATGCCTCACACTTAATGGTTATTTGTATTCAAGATTATTTCACACTAGATGATATTGATCAATACTTTGACCTTGAAAAAGAAATAAGAGGTACATCAGAAGAAATAATCAAAAAATATAGAGCACAATTGAAAGGTATTTTTGAAAATAAATCTACGATAGAAAAACAAAAATCTGCTATCAATCAAGCGTATATCGCTTTGGGTAATCTAATGACCGTATGTGCTCTAGAAAAAATAGACGCCTGCCCAATGGAAGGTTTCAATGCTCAAAAATATGATGAGATTCTTGATTTAAGAAATCGAAATTTGAAGTCAGTATTATTATTACCCGTAGGCTTTAGAGCCGAAGAGGACTTTATGAGTACACTTAAAAAAGTGCGAAAACCAATTAATGAAACGGTTATTAATTTATAATGCTTGCAATATAAATGAAACGTTATGCTACTAACTTAAGAATTATACGATTCAACCAATAAATAATAAGAAATGAATTCAGAAATAAAAGACTTAGAACCCAAAGCGCTTTGGAATAACTTTTCAAAACTAAATGCTGTTCCACGAGCTTCAAAAAAAGAAGAAGAAGTTATTGCTTTTATGGTTGCTTTTGGTAAAAACTTAGGTTTAGAAACTGTTGTTGACAAGGTTGGTAATGTAATTATTAAAAAGCCAGCCACAAAAGGCATGGAAAATAGAAAATCTATCGTAATGCAATCGCATTTAGATATGGTTCATCAAAAAAATAATGATACTGTTTTTGATTTTGATATAGAAGGCATAAAAATGATTGTTGATGGCGATTGGGTAAAGGCGAAAGGCACTACTTTAGGTGCTGATAATGGTTTGGGTGTTGCTACAATTATGAGTATACTTGAGTCAACTGATATCGAACACCCTGCAATTGAAGCCTTATTTACTATAGATGAAGAAACAGGTATGACTGGTGCTATGGGTTTAGAAGCTGGTTATCTCAGCGGAGAAATATTATTAAATTTGGATACAGAAGATGATGATGAAATTGGTGTTGGTTGTGCTGGTGGCATTGATATCAACGCAACAAAAAATTACGCTCCACAAAACACTCCAAAAAATATAGCTGCATATAAAATAACCATCAAAGGCTTACAAGGTGGACACTCAGGAATGGATATTCATAAAGATTTTGGTAATGCAAATAAATTGATGAATCGTATTTTATTTGCTTTAAAAGATATTTCTCTGATATCAACTATCGATGGTGGTGGTTTACGAAATGCAATACCTAGAGAAAGTAATGCAGTCATTGTCACTGACAATCACAAGGTTTTAGAAGAAGAGTTTTATACAATTGCAAAAGCAATTATTAATGAATATGATACCATCGAAAATGATATTGAAATCTTATTACAAGAATGTTTAGCTCCAGATAATGTACTTTCTAAAAATGACCAAGAGCAGTTTCTTCAGGTAATCTTCACGATACATAACGGGGTTTTTAGAATGAGTCCGGATATTGAAAATTTAGTAGAAACCTCTAATAATGTAGCCAGAATTTTAGTTAAAGATGGTGAGTTTTTAGTACAATGCTTAACGCGAAGTTCTGTAGAATCTGGTAAACAACATTTAGTAAATACAATATCTGCACCTTTTTATTTAGCAGGTTTTGATGTACAATTATCAGGGTCATATCCAGGCTGGAAACCAAATCCGAATTCTGCAATTTTAAAAGTATTGAAAAAAACGTACGTTGATCTATTTAATGAACAGCCAAATATTTTAGCCTGTCATGCTGGTTTAGAATGTGGTATTTTAGGTACGAATTATCCTAAAATGGATATGATTTCATTCGGTCCAACGATCAAAGGAGCCCATTCGCCAGATGAGCGAGCAAGTATTAGCTCTAGTCAAAAATACTGGAAATATGTAGTAGAGATTCTAAAGAATATTCCAAATAAAGACTAATAAAAAGGGCTTTTAAACGTTTATATTTTTAGGACACAAAAAATATAAAATGGAAATATTAAAAAAGGGCTTATTAACTTGTTTAATTATAGTAATTGTTTCTTGTTCAAGTGATGATAACTCTCAAGTTGACAGAAATGCTCAAGAAGATGCTTTAGTAGGTACTTGGAACCTAATCGAAGAATCACAAGTAGGTACAGGTACTGCAACTATTGAAGGTATTCCTTTAACCGGCAATATTTCTTCCTTTGCTAAAGATATCGACGCTCAGATTATTATTAGTAAAACTCCAAACATTATAACCCCATCAGGGAGTTATACAGAAGTCATCACAGTATCTTTTTTAACTATTAATAGAGTTGAAGAAGTGCCTGTGTTTTTAGGAGGAGAAATAAACGATGCAAGTTGGTCACTGAATGATGGAGTCTTAGAACTACTCGATGGCAATGAAACGCAAGAAATTAATATTATAACGTTAACAGCAACGACTTTAAAAGTTGAAATAAACGTGATAAGAGATATTGTCATTGACGGAATTGATGTTGCTGTAGACACAACAATAAAGATGACATTCGAAAAATAGGCGCTTTAAAATATACTTCTCTTAAGTAAAGGGGATTTTATGTTTTTTTATTTGCCAATTACATTAGAGTTTGTACTTTTGGCGAAACCAAATAGTTAATGAAAAACACTAAATACGTTTTCGTCACAGGAGGCGTAACTTCATCACTCGGTAAAGGAATTATAGCTGCATCTTTAGCAAAACTGTTGCAAGAAAGAGGTTATTCTGTTACGATTCAAAAGCTAGATCCGTATATCAATATTGACCCTGGTACGTTAAATCCGTATGAGCATGGAGAGTGTTATGTAACAAATGACGGTGCTGAAACTGACTTAGATTTAGGACATTACGAACGTTTTTTAAATATCCCTACGTCACAAGCTAATAATGTGACGACCGGTAGAATTTACCAGTCAGTGATTGACAGAGAACGTCGGGTGATTTTTTAGGTAAAACTGTACAAGTTATTCCTCACATTACAGATGAAATTAAGCATAGAATTCAACTCTTAGGTAAGACAGGCGAGTTTGATATTGTCATTACCGAAATAGGTGGTACAGTTGGTGATATTGAGTCGTTGCCTTATGTAGAATCAGTACGTCAACTATTATGGGAAATGGGTCACGAAAATGCGATTGTAGTGCACCTCACCTTAATACCCTATTTGGCGGCCGCAGGAGAATTAAAAACAAAACCAACGCAGCATTCCGTAAAAATGTTAATGCAGAGTGGCGTAAATCCAGATATTTTGGTTTGTAGAACTGAGCATAAAATTTCTCAAGCTATTAAACGAAAATTAGCGTTATTCTGTAACGTGAAACAAGAGGATGTGATAGAATCGATAGATGCAGAAACAATTTATGATGTTCCGAACTTGATGTATGATGAGGGCTTAGATACTGTTGTACTAAACAAATTGCAATTATCATCTCAAAACAAGCCTAAATTAAATGAATGGAATGACTTTTTAAGTAAACATAAAAATCCTAAAGAAACTGTGGAAATAGGTTTAATAGGTAAATATGTTGAACTACAAGACGCTTATAAGTCGATTGCAGAATCCTTTATTCATGGAGGTGCTGCCAACGAAGTGAAAGTAAAGTTACACTGGATTCACTCTGAAGAATTGACACCTAAAAACGCAGCGCAAAAGCTTAAAAATTTACATGGAGTTTTAGTGGCTCCTGGTTTTGGTGAAAGAGGTATTGAAGGTAAAATTGATGCTATTAAATACGTTAGAGAGCATAATATTCCTTTTTTAGGGATCTGTTTAGGGATGCAAATGGCAGTTATTGAGTTTGCCCGAAATGTGCTTGGTTTAGAAAATGCGAACTCAACAGAAATGGATGAGAGCACGAAACATCCCATTATCAATTTAATGGAAGCACAAAAAAGTGTCATTAATAAAGGAGGCACTATGCGTTTGGGGGCCTGGGACTGTAAATTGAATGAAGAATCTGAGGTTTATAAAGCTTATAAAACTGCGATGATTAGTGAGCGACATAGACATCGTTATGAATTCAATAATGAATATTTAGATCAAATCGTTGATGCGGGCATGAAAATTACCGGTGTAAATCCTGAAACTAATCTTGTAGAAATAATAGAATTACCCAATCACCCTTGGTTTGTAGGTGTACAATATCATCCAGAATATAAAAGTACTGTATTAAATCCGCATCCATTATTTGTCGCTTTTGTAGCAGCAACTCTCAAGTATAAAAAGAGTCTTGACTAATGGTTTTATTGCATACTCAATATTTCTTTTAAGTCTTTTCGATTCGAATAATCAGGGTCGTAATGTACATAAGCAATCTTACCGTCTTTTCCGATGATATAAGTAGCAGGTACTGGTAAGGTATTTGTATTCTCCTGATTGTATTTTTCTATTTTATTTTTTGTGAAATTATAATAACTAGTCACATTTTGCTCGTTAACATCGAACGCTACTTTATAATTATTCATAATTGAATCATCCTCATCATGAACAATCGAAAATGAAGCGTTCACTTTTTTTGTGGTTTCTTTCGTCTTCTCAGGCTTCTCTGGAGTCACAACTACTACATAATAACCCTTTTTTGTCAAGGCACTCAAATTCTCTTGTAATGACTTCAGGTGTTTACGGCAATACGGGCACCAATTTCCACGATAAAATAGCAGCAAAATTTTATTTCCTTCTAAAATTTTTGAAGAGTTGATTTTTTTACCAAACTGATCTATTCCGGTTATCAAAGGGGCGTTCTCTCCTACTTCTAAATATTCCTTATTAATTTGTGAAAAAGAGTTGAATGATAAAGAAAGTATAACAGCTAAGATTAAAATAGGCTTCATGCTTTACATTTTATAGGTAGTCGTTTGAATCAAATTATCTTACAATTTAAAAAATAATATCTTTGTGTAAAACCTATGCACCAATTCTTATGAAAAGATATAGCTTGTTAATATTTATATTTTCCATTTGTTTTATGACTAATGCTCAAGAAAAAAAAGCTGATAATTATAATGCCGAATTAGCAAAAGAAATGGGCGCTGATGACTATGGAATGCGAAAATATGTGATGGCATTTTTAAAAACTGGCCCAAATAGAACTAATGATAAAGATAAAGCTGCAAAGCTCCAGGCAGCTCATATGGCAAATATAGGTCGCTTGGCCAAAGAAGGTAAGTTGGCCATTGCTGGCCCTTTTTTAGACGATGGCGAATTACGTGGTATTTACATTTTTAATGTGGAAACCATTGAAGAAGCCAAAAAATTAACTGAAAGTGATCCAGCCATTAAAGCTGGTAGTTTAATTATGGAATTACATCCTTGGTATGGATCTGCTGCCTTAGGTTTAGTCAATAAATACCAAGATAAAATAGCTAAAGTGAAGATCTGAAAGGGGGCATTTTTAACTTTTAAACAAAAGTGCAAGAATGCCTAGAAATAAAACTCGAATTATACAGCTTATTATGTTATGTCATTTCTCACAATGATGATAACATTCTTATTTCAATAACTCTTTCGCTCTCAACTTTGCCTCTTCGTTACGATCAATTTTATGCTCTGGGCGGGTCCATTTTGGTTTTTCGCCTAAAGGTTCATAATGAGAATCTTGAGCCTCTATAGTTTCAGGTTGCATTTTTTTAATAAATGGTTTTTGAGGATTCAAACCCAATAATTCAAACATTTTCATGTCTTCATTCACATCAGGATTAGGTGTTGTCAAGAGCTTATCACCTGCGAAAATAGAATTTGCGCCTGCGAAAAAACACATGGCTTGCCCTTCTCTAGTCATATTCGTTCTTCCAGCGCTTAGACGAACCTGAGTTTCTGGCATCACAATACGCGTAGTTGCTACCATACGAATCATATCCCAAATTTCTACTGGTTCTTCATCTTCTAAGGGTGTTCCTTCAACGGCAACTAATGCGTTGATCGGTACAGATTCAGGCTGCGGATTTAAAGTAGATAAAGCAACTAACATCCCTGCTCTATCTTCAGGTTTCTCACCCATTCCGATAATTCCACCACTACAGACAGTAACATTTGTTTTACGTACATTATCAATTGTATCGAGCCTATCTTGATACCCCCGAGTTGAAATCACCTTTTTATAATATTCTTCAGATGAATCTAAATTATGATTATAAGCATATAAGCCAGCTTCTGCCAAACGATGCGCTTGGTTTTCAGTAATCATCCCCAACGTACAACACACCTCCATATCCAACTTATTAATGGTACGAACCATTTCTAACACCTCGTCGAATTCTGGTCCGTCTTTTACATTACGCCAGGCAGCACCCATACATACACGTGAACTACCCGATGCTTTTGCTCTTAAAGCTTGTGCTTTTACTTGATGAATGCTCATCAAGTCATTTCCTTCTACATCCGTATGATAGCGCGCCGCTTGCGGACAATAGCCACAATCTTCTGGGCAACCACCAGTTTTAATTGACAATAATGTGCTTACCTGAACGGTATTTGGATCGTGATGTTCACGATGAATTGTTGCCGATTCGTATAACAATTCCATTAAAGGTTTGTTATACAATGCTAGTATCTCTTCTTTTGTCCAATTATGTCTGGTAATGCTCATATTATTTTTATTGATTTGCTGAAAATCTGAAGCCTC
>RCNB010001655.1_pt1 | contig 13902 bp, 11 predicted proteins | sample 2041321 | NCBI WGS metagenome assembly RCNB01 (sample SAMN09708232, study PRJNA481090) | Marine sediment metagenome, whole genome shotgun sequencing project. | reverse complement strand
TCCTTCTTTGACACGCGCTTTGGGCAGGTATACGGATTCCAGTATTCTGTCCCGGATATTTAGGGGGACTTTATGGTTTTCTAGGAGTATCTTGAAGGCAGATGCTGTGTCTCCGAAAGGGGCAGTGGTGCAAAGTATATCTCCGGGTTTGGCACCCATACGTTTGATTAGAGTGGATTCTTGGGTTACTCCGAAGGCTACACCACTTATGATAATGTCAGGTGCCTCATTGGTATCTCCACCTATAACAAAAGAGTTGTATTCGCGGACGCCTGCTTCGAAACCTTTTGCCATTTCTTCCACATGATCTATCGAGGTGGACCTAGGTAGACCTATATTACTTAGAAAAGCTTGTGGTTGGACGCCTTTTGCTGCGAGATCGCTATAATTCATGACTACTGCCTTACGGGCTGCTTGATAGTAGTTCATACCAGGGGGAATGTCTGTGCTCCAAACAAGCATGTCTGTATTTAATACTGCAACTTTTCCATCTCCCAGACTGAGGGCCATCACGTCATCCCAGAATGGAATTGGCATATCTGGCATGGGGGTTATATGCTTTAACATGAGCTCAATGAGACCGCGTTCTCCGATGTCACCAACTGTAAGCATAACCAGTCCTCTTTGCTAATTGAAGAGACTATAAAAGGTTTTAACCTTTTCAGCCTAATACCATAGCTCTTAAAAACATGGCATTCGTCAGTACGATAACGTGCCTCGGTGGCTCAGGGGTAGAGCGGCAGCCTCGTAAGTTGTTGGCCGCGGGTTCAATTCCCGCCCGGGGCTCCATTTCTTCAATGGTACTAGGATTGATGTTCAACTAACAAGGAGTATGGAACATATACGCGCGTATTATTCCTGTTGTTTGACACTTTTTTCTAGTCTCATGGTATGTTTAACCATATTTCCCATGCTGGTCTGCTGTTTCCCTCGGAGTCATGGAAGCCCATACTACGGAATGGCTCAAAGGAGGGTGGATCATACATAAAACTCCATAACATCATCTCCACGTTAAGACTATCAGTCAAATTGATGAAGCGTTCAATGTATTCAGCTTGTATCTCAGGGCTACTCTCCCAGCCTAATGGACTTGCTTCGCTGTGCCATCCTATCTCGGTGAAGGCTATTGGTTTTGATGTGTGCTCTGCGATCTCACTATAGTAGTCCTCTGGTAGGTCCTTTGGGGACTTGTAGATGAGATCAGGGTAGGTTGTGAAGCTTACGAGGTCATGTTTGAATTCATTTATCATCCACCACTGGGTTTCACCGGGTTCCTCAATTGCCCAGAGTGTGTGACCTTTCATGGTTTCAAGTTGAAAGGTCATGAATATCATAGTATCAGGGGAAACTGCCTTTACTGCATCATACACCTGATTATAGAACCCCACAAACTCTATGAAATCTTCTGGATTATTCTCGTATAGGTTATTGATCTCTGTGCCAAGACCCAGATATTTTGGCTGATAGTTCTCGGCATATGATATAGCACCATTAATGTAGTTTTCCATCACTGTTTCATTCAACACTCGGATGAGTTCTCCACCAGACTGGGGTGATACCTCCACCAAGGGAATATAATCAAACAAGGAAGCAAGCTCAGCGACTGCCACTGAACTATTTGCACCCAGTTCAACCCAGTCTGAAGCCCACCTAATTATGTCACCAGCTTCCCCTGCTTTATCCATAAATTCCAGAAAGTCATCCTGTTCGGAGCTTCTGGGGGTCAGACTCACCCCTTTCAAAGGGTAACGGCGATAGGCTACGTATATGTCTGCCTCAAGCATGGTGTCATTGTCAAAGTAATGGTGGGTGAAGTAGACGTTTCCCTCTTGGTCCACTGAGGGTTCACCTGCTAGAGGACCGAACATCTGTTCAGGGGGCTGCCAGTCTCCATCTACTCTTAGTGACCTCCATACACCATAATTATGGCTGAACCATAACTCGTCATTATCATTGGATATACAGGGCCAGCCCTCCATTCCCTCACTATTTATCGCCGCCAAGTTTACAGGTTCATCCCACGACCCGTTGACTAGCGGTGAGAACCAGATATCATAGCCCCCTAGTCCACCTGAGCGGCTTGAATGGAAATATAACTCGTAGCCATCAGAGGTAATGTGCAATTCTCCCGTCTGATATTCCTCTGCTTTTAGCTCATCATCTGCGTTCTCCCAGTTACTCCATACTCCGTCCACAAGTTCTGCTTTAAACCAGTGGAGACCTGTATAACCCTCACGAGCAGAGCAGAAGTACATCATATCATCACGTATATACTCACATCCGTCAATCGCTAACAAGTCGGGATCCTGTAGTATCACCCTTTCAGGTTCAGACCAGTTATCATTCTCAAGATTTGAAACATAGATACCTGTGACCTCGTCTGTTACCTGTTCTTCTATGGGTACTCGTACATCAGGGGTGAAGAAGAAATACAGCGTCTCACCATCAGGCATGATGAATGCAGAATCCTCACCCCCAGGAGTATTTACTAATCCTGGAACGGGCACTGGATCATAGTATTCAAATGAATATGATCGTGGTGAGGAAACATCTGTTTCAGGGGTTACTTTCACCAGATCACTAGGGATCTTACTTTCCCGTGAGGGTAGAATGATTAGTTGATCATCAATAATCTGGTTATCATCAACAACTTCATTATTTGGAGCTGGTTCACTGCCTTGAAACATACTTCCAGCATACAATAATCCAATAATCACGACAATTATCGCTATTATCTTGGTTCTTCTACCCATATTCTCACTTTGAAAGTTAATATAATAAGCATTAGGGATGGCTATAATGTACTATTGGGTTAATAAGATGGAAGTCAGTTCAAAAGCTCGCTTATTACTAAAAATATTTGATTAGTGTTTAAAAAGAGATTTCTCACCGATGACATCAAAGCAAATTCTCTCGTAAAGGAGTTTAGCAATTTCATTGTATTCAATAATATGGAGTTTACTCGTGATTAATCTCTTCTCTAAAGTTTGTAAGATTATGGAAGTGATGAGTCAAGGTGCATAGTATCAGATTCAACCGATTAATTATACCATACAATAAGAGAGATCAAAATATTCAGTTCCATTATAATTGATACATATAATGCCCCTATACTTTACCATTAAGACTTGAAGTTATCATACAAAACCAGGTCACATATACATGGAAGTATTTGCCAGATTTTCATTCAATAGGATCAAGTACGCTCGTAACACATGATAATCTGGATTGACAACGGGTATACATTTACAGAGATAGGGTTAATTGGATGAAACGAGATATTCCTCCGTTGCAGAATGGGATTCTTTGGATTCTTAAAACCAAACCCCGAAAAGATGGAAAAAAAAGGGGATGTACGAGGACTTCTCAAGGCTCTTGGTCACACAGATCAGGATATTCGCGATCGGGCAGGTGAAGCATTATGCAAAATATGCACCGTCAAGCATCTGAACCTATTAAAAAACACATTATCCTCAAAGCAATGGAGAGTACGTGCAGGTGTGGCCATTGTTCTTGGATGTATCGAGGACACTTTGACTGTGTCTCTATTAATGGGATTACTGAAAGACCCTCATGCTCAGGTAAGAAGGTTTGCTGCTGAATCCCTTAAAAAAACCGAGTGGACACCTAGTAGTGCGGAAGAAAGGATAAGCCATCAACTGGCTATAGGTGACTGGTACGGTCTAGGAGACCTCGGGGAGGAAGCGATTGGACCCCTAACAGAGGCCCTAAGCTGGGGGGATGCAGCTGTACGTACTTCCGTTGTAATGGCAATGGGAATGATAAAGAGTCCCCTAACCATTGAAGTTCTTGGAAAAAGCCTACTAAATGATGACGATCATAATGTGCGCTTAAATTCAGCTCTAAGCATGAGAGATGCAGGTGCAAAAGCAGTTGGTGTATTAACGGAAGCCCTCAAGGATCAGGTCTGGGAGGTTAGGAATTCAGCTGCGGAAACCCTTGCTCATATAGGTGAACCCGCCGTGGAATCTCTCACAAAGTCGCTTGAATCCCCCATAGAATATTCTCGAAGCAGGGCAGCATACGCACTGGGTAGAATAAAAGATAAACGTGCAGTAAAACCACTCATTGGTTGCCTAGATGACGAAAAAGACACTGTCCGCTGGAATGCAGTAAAAGCCCTAGGAGAAATAGGTGCCCCTGAAGCCGTTGAAGCGATAAGTGTTTTACTCAAAGATAATATTAGAAGTGTCCAGTGGCAGGCAACCCTAGCATTACTGAATAATCAAGAAGGAGTTGAGATACTATTGAAAGGGCTAAAAAGCAGAGACTCAGGTTACCGGCATCAGGATATTATCGCTGCTATGGGAAACACATCTGAGAAAAGGGCAGTAGATCCGATAATCAACCTACTAGGTAGTGAAGTTGCTGAGGTTAAATGGAATTCCGTGATTTCGTTAGGTAAAATCGGAGACCCAAAAGCATTACACCATCTAGTCAGGTTGCTGGAGGATAAGAATCCAGAGATGAGGGGGAATATAGTTATTGCACTGGGGGAAATAGGAAGTTCAGAAGCCGTGGACCCTCTACTAGAAGCACTGAAAGATCATGAGATAAAAGTCATATCCCTCGCAGTCAACTCCTTGGTCAAGATCGGAGATGTTAGAGCGGTTCTACCTCTCATTAATTTGCTGGATAACCCTGACAGCAACTTGAAAGCGGATGTAGTTAGTGCTTTAGGTTCCCTAGGTGACCCTCGAGCTCTTCCTGCACTAGAGAGATTGATCATGGATTCTGGTGATGATATAAAGTATATAGTTGAACGCGCAGTTAACGACTTGAAGAGAAACAAATAGAATATTTTACTCTTAAGAAACCTTTCAGTTTTGACTCATACGCGCGCGTATGAGTTAATCATACACAGAAGAGAAAATTGGGGCGTTTATCGATGGTGAAGCTTCACAAGAGTTTTCAGTGCTTCTTTCAGAACAGTTATACCTTCTAGGTAATTCTCGATTACAATATGCTCCATAGGAGTATGATCAAGATGGCTGTTCCCGGGTCCATATGTGACGATGGGTATACCAGTTGCTGGACCGAAGATATTCATATCCCCGGTACCTGTCTTGTTAACAAGCATTACGGGTATACCGCGTTTCCTGTAGATCGCCTGTGCAAAGGCTTTGACTACCTTGGTTTTTTTGTCTGCAAGGATGGGTTCGCTGTGGTCCAAGATATTCATGTCTACTTCTACGTCGGGGTTTTCACTCTGGTAGGCTTCAATAAGGGTTGTTACCTTCGTGGTTAGGCTCTCAACGGTTATCCCTGGGGGTATCCTGATGCCAACTTGAATGGTGGAACTGTCTGGCACTACGCTTGATTCCCTGCCACCTGTAATGTAACGGAGGTTTTTGGATAGTGAGAAGAATTTGCTGTCCATGTTTTCCTCTGGCATATGAAGGCCCTTGATCATTTTCCAAATCTCCATTGCTTTCTCTATGCTGTTCTGAAACATCCACGGAGCTGAGGAGTGACCTGTTTCAGTTTTGCATGTGATCTCCACTAGAAGGCCCCCCTTGTAGCCTACAGTCACCGTGTCTACGTTAGTAGGTTCACCAAATATTGCGTAATCAACATCGATGTCATTTTCGGATAGTTGCTTTGAACCCACATTATTTCCTTCCTCATCCACAAGACCTCCGATTGTGATATGGGCTTCGAATCCCTCTTCAACTAACTGGGTTGCAGCTTCAATCATTGCCGCCAAAGGGCCTTTTGCATCAGCTGTCCCCCTACCGTATAATATACCATCCTCCAATTTTATTGGTAGTTCTGGGGGTACAACATCCATATGACCGCATAACAGTATGTGGGGGCTAACTGTACCTTTTGTACCGAATAAATTTCCAACTTTATCTCTGTGAACTTTGAAGCCTCTTTTCTGAAGTTCTTCTGCTAGAAATGATGCAAGGGGTTCCTCGTTACCCGTGGGGCTGTAGATTTCCACCATTCGGGTTAGAAGGCTAACTGCGCGTTCTTGCAGCTTCCTCCTCTCCGATGACCTCATCTAGAACCTTGTAAACAGTGTCCAATTCACTGCGTTCTATCACTAAGGGGGGGAGCATTCGTATGATATTGGTTCCAGCGTCCAAGAGGAGCACTTTGTGTTCCATGGCCCCCATGAGAATGTTGAGGATATCATACCGAAACTGCATACCAATCATTAAACCGAGGCCCCTGACCTCGCGGAGCACCCTGTATTTCTTCTCCAGTTCCTTGAGCTTACCCATAAAATAAGCCCCATTCTCAGCGGCCCGGGCTGGAAGATTCTCCTCTAAGAGAACATCTATTGTCGCAACAGCTGCAGCCGCTGGTACTGGTCCTCCACCAAATGTGCTGGAGTGGTCACCCATATGTAGTTTAGACATCACTTCCTCTGTAGCTAACGTTGCACCTAGGGGAAGTCCACTTGCTACGGCTTTTGATAGGCACATTATGTCTGGTGTGAAGCCCCAGTGCTGGCATGCGAACATATTTCCAGTGCGACCCATGCCTGTCTGGATTTCGTCTGTGATCATGAGTACACCTTTTTCGGTGCATAGTTCCCGGAGGGCAGGTAGGAAGTCATCTGGAGGTACATTGATTCCACTTTCCCCTTGAATGGGTTCAGTGATTACAGCTGCGGTGTTTTCATCGATGAGTTTCTCAACCCGGTCGACCTTTCCGAATGGGGCGTGACTGAAGCCGGGTACGAGGGGATTGAAAGGTTCCCTGTATTTCTTTTTCCATGTTGCAGATAAGGCCCCCATAGTTTTACCATGGAAGCAGCCCATCATTGCGATGATACCAGTTTTACCTGTTGCCCTACGGGCTAGCTTTAATGCGAATTCAACAGATTCGGTTCCACTGTTGCTCAGGAATGTCCTAGTCAGGCCTTTAGGGGATATTTTAGATAGACGTTCAAGTAGTTGGGACCGTGTCTCGTTGTAATAGGTTCCATGGCAGGATAGCAGTTTCTCTGATTGAGCCTTGATAGCTTCTACAACCATAGGGTGGCAATGTCCTGCTATTGCGACTCCGTAGTTGCTTGTACAGTCTAGGTACTGGTTTCCTTCGCTATCGTAGAGGTAGACTCCTTCACCACGGTTGATGACTAGGGGTCGCTTCCAATAGACATTTGCCATGGAGTCCTGTTCTCTTTTCATTATGATTTCTTTCATCATTTCGATATCACTGTTCCACTTTTGTGCTCTAAGGCAGCCATAAGGGCGCCCTCTATGAATCCTGAACCTATAACGGCTTCACCGACGCCTGAAGATATTGCCTCGGTTGCAGCGTGGATCTTTGTAATCATGCCTGCTCCGATCTCCTTCATCAGATCTTTAGCCTCTTTGAGACTTAACCTTTCAATAGGTTTGCCATCTTGAAGCACCCCTTCGACATCAGTGAGTAAAATAAGCCTATCTGCCTTTAATGCAGATGCCACATTGGAGGCCATACGGTCGCCATCAACATTCAAGGGTTCTGATGCCTCACCCATAGCTAACGCAGATATTACTGGAACCAATCCATTTCCTAGAAGGAGATTCAATAGCTTATGGTTTACACTTACAACCTTACCTGTGTAACCGCCATCCATGAGCATCTTTCGACCTTTCTCGTTTATCACAACTATCTTTTTCTTTCTCTTGGCCCGGACAAGTCCTCCGTCGAGACCTGTGAGACCAATGGCGTTGACATTATGAGCCTGCATGGCACTGATGATTTCCTTGTTGATCTTGCCACCCATCACCATCGTGAATATATCAACGGTTTTTTTGTCAGTATAACGACTCTTGAAGCCCTGTGGGGAGACCACGAATTTTGGAGGGTGATTCAGCTGTGTGGCAATATCAGTGACTATATCACCACCACCGTGGATGAGAACAACACCATGCTCCTTACTGAGGACGCCAATCTCCTTGACGAGGCTATGAGGAATACCCTCCTTCAGAAGGTCCCCACCTATCTTGATTACTACCTGCATATTTTCCACCTTAATGCATGCCAACCAAGTCTAGACCAGTCTTCTCTGAAACTCCTAGCATGACGTTGAAACACTGGACTGCCTGACCAGCAGCACCCTTAACGATATTATCAATAGCCGAGAAGACGACTAGGCGGTTTACATGTTTATCCAGCATAAAGCCTATGTCCACGTTGTTGGTTCCAACTACGACCCTTGGGTCAGGTAGCTGGTACAATCCTTTCTTTGATTTAACAAGACGGATGAAGGGCTCCTCACCATATGCTCCCCGGTATGCCTTCCAGATATTGCTATCCCTTATGGGTTCATTAAGCCAGAGGTGACTTGTGGTCAGGATACCTCGAGCCATGTTTACGCTGTGGGGTGTAAAACCAACCCGGATGTTTGTTCCAGTTGCTAGGGAAAGCTCCTGATCAATCTCAGCGATGTGACGATGTCCCACCACCTTGTAGGGTCTGAGACCACCAAATCGCTCAGGGTGATGACTGGCAGGAGTAGGAGAAGCTCCACCACCAGATGACCCAATCTTAACATCTATAGCTATCTTGCTTGTATCTACCAACCCAGTTTTCACAATGGGCGTTAGCGCAAGTATTGATGCACCTGACATACAGCCAGCACAGGCAACATGATCTGCGTTTTTTATTTCATCCCTGTGTAACTCAGGGAGGCCGTAGACGGCTTTCTCAAGCATCTCTGGATGGGGATGCTCAAAAGCATACCATTTAGGATAAGCTTCCGGATCTTTCAATCTAAAGTCTGCGCTCAGGTCTATGACTTTTACACCTGCATCAATGTATTCGCTTACAAAGTCTTTGGAGACACCGTGGGGTGTAGCTAGAAAGACATGATCGACTTTATTTATTATTTGTGAAACCTCGTGAGTGGTAAATTTCAAGTTTGTTACTCCTCTGAGGTTGGGGTGTATATTATAAAGGTAGTCTCCAGCGAAACGCCTGGATGTGACTGCCATTATCTCTGCCTCGGGGTGCCGCATGAGGAGTCTAAGTATCTCTCCACCTGCGTACCCTGAACCGCCTACTACGCCTACTTTCATCTATTTCACCTATATTAGACTCTGGGCAGACTTGAGGAGAAGCTCAGCGACGTTAATGCCACCGACTACTCTGGTCTGTTCCCAGAATTCTGGACATGAATTGCCTTCATGAAATACCACTTTATCCTGTGTTGCCTCCAATGTATCTTGGACTACTCCCTGTATGTGACGATAAGGACCTGAATCCATGTAATTTTCATATGCTTCTTTCACAGCATCCGAGTAGTAAACAAAATCAGCCTTCTTATCAGGTATAGCCTTGACCTTCTGGACGACCTTAAAGTATTTGACTAACTCATCGAAGCTTCCCTTGAGCTCTGCTTCACCCACCATCAGATCTTCACTCAGGTACGGCATAGCATCCATGGCCAAGACCCATGCCTCACTATCTCCAGCGAGGACTTCAGCTGCTTTGACTGAGGCCTTTCTGACTGAGTCAGGCATCTGTAGCCTGAAAACCATGTTTCCAAGGAAGGTGTTAGTCCTGAATTCTTTGAAACCAGCCCTTACGAGGCAGGTGGGAGGACAGTACCCTAGTTTTCCCTTCTCCTTTGATATGATTATGCGCATGTCGTAGAACCATTTGGGGATTAACTCCTGGGCTAGAACACCTGAGGGATTTGTGATTGAAGGATGAACCTTTCCGAGAATGGATTCAAGCTCATCCCGGTTACTTGCTAAGCTTACACCATTTCCATGAGTACCAGCATCGGGTTTAACCACGATATTCTTCTCACCAAGATGTTGAACAAGAAGATTAGCCACAGATTTAGTGTTTTCCTGAGGCTTACCACCTGTCGCAAAGTCATGAACATTAGCTGGTATGAAAACGGTCTTTGGGATATTCACGTCATTATTATAGAGTGCCAGTAGCGTTCGAAGTTTGCTCTGGCATGAATGCTCTACGGAGAGGGGGTTTATCACTTGTTTCCCCAGTGCTTCAAGAATGATTGCCCCGAATATACGACGGCTTTTACTTTGAGTCCTATTCATCACGACTTTCGTGTTTTCTAGTTCCTCAGAATAGTCCTTACCACGCGTTTTCAAAGATAGCCCATCATTGCTAAAGCCCAAGGATACTTTGTAGAATGGAATATAGCCTAACTCAATGCCCATCTTCTTAGCGGTCAGTCGTATACCTAACTCGTCGCTTTCAGCTCGATCATATAAAAGTGCCATATCAGCCATTAAGTTCACCAATAAAACAGGAGGAAAATTCAGAAAATCGGGGACGTCTATTCTCCCCAGTCCTCACCCTCTAAGGTGAGTTCCTTCAGGGAGATGCTTCCACAATCGTCTACAACTACAACGTAGTCGAGACCACAATCTGGGCACTCGATAATCTCTCCTGCCTCTACGTCCTCAGGATACTCGATTTCTCCACCGCAATCCATGCATGTTATTACCATATTTTTCTATACGCCCCTTTTTGAACCATTCAATACCTATAAGAATTGTGACACATATGCCCCAATTCTAGGGAGTTTTGCCGCATTTTACACACCTTTTATGTGTAAACGACGAATCATAGCATTTATCGCAATAAATATAAAGATATCGGAGAAAGAGATTAAATAACTAAGGATATCGTAAGATATTTACGGTAATCATAGGTGCATGGTTCTAATCACAGCGTCAGTTACATCAGAGGTATTTGCAATACCACCCAGATCGGGCGTCATAATCTGCCCCTCAGCTAATACACTGATTATTGCCTTCTCTAAACGGTCAGCCCAGTCGTCTTCACCAAGATAATTCAGCAATAATTTAGTTGAAAGGAATGCAGCAATGGGGTTGGCTATTCCTTTTCCTGCAATGTCAGGTGCGGATCCATGAACAGGTTCGAATAAACCAAAAGTGTCCCCAATATTTGAACTTGGGGCTAATCCTAGACCACCGACCAAACCTGCTGATAGGTCTGATAAAATATCACCGAAAAGGTTAGCGGTGACTATAACATCATATGCTTTTGGCTTCATAACCATATTCATGGCTGCTACGTCGATGAAAAGATGGTTTACCTCAACATCGGGGTACTCCTCTGCGACTTCCAAGCATACCTCTCTGAATAGGCCACAGGTCTTTCTCATGATGTTGGCCTTTGTAGCGATAGTGACCTTACGTCTACGCTTCATAGCTAGTTTGAATGCATAACGGGCAATCTTCTCAGTGGCTCTCCGTGTGATTACCCTGACGGTGAAGGCGGTATTATTGTTACCGTACTCAATACCACTGTAAAGGCCCTCAGTGTTCTCTCTAACTACCACGAGGTCAATTCCCTCACGAATACCTGGAAAAGGGTAGCTCTTGGCTGGCCGAACATTGGCGTATACGTTAAGTGCCCGTCTAAGAGTCACTATGGCACTCCGATAATTCTTGACACCAACAGGCGTTGTAGTAGCCCCGAATAAGCATGCATCATTCTCTAGAATTGCTTCAACGGCCTCATCCGGTACAGAAGTACCGTGAGTTTTGAATACATCATACCCTACCTGGACGTGATTGTACTCAAAGCTTAGTCCTGTGCTCTCAAGGAGTCTAGTAGCCTCAGAGATAACTTCTCGGCCTATACCATCACCAGGCACCAATGCGATCTTATACGTAGCCATCACCCTTGAGGAACTCAATAAGACCTCCCGCATCAACGATCTTCTGCACAAAATCGGGTAAAGGTTTCACATGGATAACCAAGTTTTTAGTTTTGTTCCTTATTATGCCAGTGTCATATTCTGTTTCAATTTCGTCGCCGTCATCGAATTTGTCAATGTCAGATGAAATGTAGATAGGTAGCCCAATGTTGATGGCATTCCTGAAAAAGATTCGAGCAAAATTCTCAGCTACGATGGCTTCGATTCCAGCCGCCTTGATCGCAATCGGGCTGTGCTCCCTGCTGGACCCGCAACCAAAGTTCTTCCCGGCTACAATTATATCGCCTTTCCGGACTTTTTCACTGAATTCGGGTCTGTACTCTATGAAGGCTATCTTAGCCAATCGCTCTCGGTCAGTGGTTACTGTGTACCGGCCAGGTGTTATTATATCTGTGTTAATGTTATCTCCAAACTTCCAGACGATCATAAGTTACCCCTCGGATCGGTAATAACCCCAGCAATGGCGGATGCGGCTACTGTAGCAGGGGAAGCAAGATATATACTTGCGTCTGGGTGACCCATACGCCCACTAAAGTTTCGGTTCTGGGTAGTAATGCAGACTTCTCCCGGGGCTAACACGCCACCATGTCTCCCGATGCAGGGTCCACAGCCTGGATTTGAGACGATCCCGCCAGCCTCCTGGAATATATCGATGTATCCCCTTTTGAAGGCTTCACGGTATATCGGAGTAGAAGCGGGTATGACGATAAGACGTGTTCCCTTCGCCACCTTTTTACCCTTTAGGATTCTAGCAGCGATCTCAAGATCCTCAAGACGACCGTTTGTACAAGTACCGATGTATGCTTGATCAATCTCTGTACCTTCTATAGAAGTAACAGGCTCTACGTTATCCACGAAGGAGGGACATGCAACCTGAGGTTCAAGGGAGTCCACTTCGATCTCAAACACCTCATTATACTCAGCGTCACCATCACTCTTGAAAATTCTGCCTTCCCTGCCTAGATAGTTAAAGGTATTCTGATCAGCCTCGATGATACCATTCTTCGCACCCATCTCTATAGCCATGTTACACATAGTTAATCGAGATGGGACCGTAGCATTCTTCACATAATCACCGGTAAACTCAGCTGACTTGTATAGTGCACCATCTGCTCTAACAGTGTCAATAATGTGAAGAATTACATCCTTTGAGTAGACGCCTTTCATGGTTTCACCTGTTACGTTGAATCTAAGACTCTCAGGTACTCTGAACCAGCATTTTCCTGTAGCCATTACGCCACCAACATCTGTCGAGCCTAGGCCAGTTGTAAAAGCTCCGAGAGCACCCTGTGTGCAGGTATGACTATCCGCACCTACTACCACGTCACCCGGTGAAACATACTTCTCGACAAGAATTTGATGGCATACTCCATCCACATGGAAGTTAGGTATAGCATTATCCAGTACAAAATTCCTTGATTTCTGATGGAGCAATGCTGCATCCACTGAGGGAGCAGGATAAAAGTGATCAAACACAATCACAATCCTGCTTGGGTCGTAGACACCTTTCCCAATTTGTGAGAAGCCTTCCATTGCTAGGGGTCCAGTAGAATCATGAGCCATGACATAGTCTATATCAGCAACTACAAAGTCACCGGGAGACACTTTCTTACTTTTTGAAGCATTCGCGAGGATTTTTTCGGTTATAGTAGAACCCATTTTATATTCTCCTTGGCACCAGAAATGTAGATCTCCTACGAATCCTGATTTCCGATATGAGAAGGATAATGAAAATCGCAGTACATTTAAAGATATCGGAATAAAAACAGGTATTTAATATTGAAAAGGTAAAAAAGTTGGGGAAATCGTATTAAATTGTTCGCAGCACGATAATGGTGTTTGTACTAGTGACCCCAGGAATAGCACGGATGTCCTCGATAGTCTGATTTAAGCCTTCAATATTCACTGACGTCACTACACAAACTATCTCGTACGCTCCTGTTACCTCGTAGATCTTCTCTATTCCGTTTAATTCTCCAATGATGTTTGATACTTGAAGTGTGGGGGTTGTAGGATCTATGGAGGCCATTATGAGGGCTCTTATCCCTACTGATAGGGATACTTCAATTGTGAATTTTGTGATAACTCCCGAATCAATTAATGCTTGCACACGATTTCTGACTGTTCCTTCAGATAGTTTCAAGAGCCTACCTATCTCAACGTAAGTGGTTCTAGCGTTCTCTTTCAGAATCTCGCCAAAGAGTTTTTCG
>RCNB010003235.1_pt1 | contig 13908 bp, 11 predicted proteins | sample 2041321 | NCBI WGS metagenome assembly RCNB01 (sample SAMN09708232, study PRJNA481090) | Marine sediment metagenome, whole genome shotgun sequencing project. | reverse complement strand
GCAATAGTGTCTTTTGTTGGAGCCGGCCTTCTAGGTTTTGCACATACTTTACCACAAACAAATTTATATACCCATGGTACGCTGGTGACGGCTATGCACGGTCACTTGGCGTTCTGGGGTGCTTACGCAATGATCGTCCTGGCCATTATAAGTTATTCACTTCCAAATATGACAGGAAGAAAACTATACGATGGGGTTCGTGGTCGCCTTGCCTTTTGGGCATCAAATATCGGAATGATTGGAATGACCTTAGCCTTTGGTGTTGCCGGGGTTGTACAGGTGTACCTCGAACGTAGACATAAAATGGATTTTATGGAAGTACAGAACGAAATCAGTATACATTTCGTTGTTCTTATCATTTGTGCAAGTTTGTTTACTGTTGGAATAGTCGCCTATATCATAGATTTTATTAAACATGGTCGTCCTACTGACGAAGCACTACAAAAATCCGATGATTAATATTTTTGATTGTTAAAAGAATAAACACCAACTAATTCATAATTAAAGGTCTGTAAAGGATAGATTTTCATTGCATCGACAATTTTGAGAAGATTCTTGAAGTAACTCATACCTGAAAACAAAGAGAATTTTTAGTCTAAATTTCTTTATGGACCTTTTTTAAGAAGTGAAATAATGACAGATGAAACCTTGATTACTGAATTGCCAAAAGACATTTCCATTATGGATGAACTAGACACTGAAACCGTACAACAGCCTTTTTATAAAGCCGTAGATCGGGAGGTTGAAGTTTTTCAGCAAACGTTTAAAAATAGATTACCACTATTACTGAAGGGCCCAACTGGTACTGGGAAGACTCGATTTGTTGAGTTTATGGCTCACGATCTTCAAATGTCACTGATTACTATTTCATGTCATGAAGAAACGTCTTCTACAGATCTTATTGGACGGTATATAATTAAAGGTGCAGAAACTGTTTGGATGGATGGTCCGTTAACTCAGGCTGTTAAACAAGGAGCTATTCTCTATTTAGATGAAATAGCGGAAGCACGCCCCGATGTGATTGTTGCCATTCATTCACTTACCGATCACCGAAAAGAACTCTATATTGATAAGTTAGGAATTACCGTTAAAGCGCATCCTAATTTTATGTTAGCTGCCTCTTTCAATCCTGGCTATCAAAAAGGGTTTAAGGAATTGAAACCTTCAACTAGGCAAAGATTCGTGGCACTTTCGTTTAGTTATCCGGCAATAAAAGTTGAAACTGAAATCGTAGAAACCGAAACTGGAGTAGATCACGATACCGCTAAGAAACTGGTCAATATCGCTTCTAAGATTCGGAACCTTACAGAGCTTGGTCTCACAGAAACTGTTTCTACTCGACTACTGGTTGATGCGGCTAAACTAATTCATACAGGTTTACCGAAACGCTTATCTGTTAAAGTCGCAGTGGTCGAACCGCTTACAGATGATCCGGAAATTATACAAGCACTCACTGATCTATGTGATTTAATGATCTAAGAATTATCTTATGTTTGAGCCAGATGAGTTTCTATTTTCGAAAGTTGCCAAATTCCTTAAGAATCGTAAGAAGAATGCCAAGGAAGCGATTAAGCAGGCAGTAAAATTAGATGATATTAAGCCGCGACTTACACTTTTAGCACGGGCCATAACTGGCCATCCTATCGAGATATTTCAAGCAGAGAGAGAGGGCGGGTATAAAGACAATAGCTTTTTCTTGCCTGTTCGTTTCGCCGAATTTGATGAAGATGAAAAAAACACAATGTTTTATCTTTTTAGGGTATTGTATTTATGCGAGCAGAAAAGATTGGACTATAACTTCGTTGCTATTGAAGAATTTACATTGCAAGAGGCTCAAGATAGATCATTCAAATCTTCTAAAATTATCCTTCGAGAAGTTTTTAAACAATTTCCAATTGCAAAACAAATACATACCGACTTGGTTAAGTTGTTTGATGATAAGGCTTCGGAAAAAAATCCAGTAGATTATACATTTATCCACGGAAAGTGGATGAAGAACGACCCTGAAAATGCAAAGAAGAAAACTCTTGAAAATATTTCTGAAAAAGTAAAAACAGCCATAGACGAGGAGATTAAAACTATTTTGAAGGCAAATGCTGTTGAAGAAATAATATCTCTAGAAATTGATCAAAAGGCTCAAGAAGATTATGTGCTCATGCATAATTTTGAAAAAGTGGATACTGCAGAAGAATGGGATGGAGGTTGGAGAGATTTTGACGGAGATGACGAGTTGGATGAACATTCTAACGCTTTGGAGGATTTGAATATGAAGAACACTGTGCGTGTTGACGATCCCACGCATTCAATTTATCAAGCCGATTTTATCGAAAATACTACCATATCTGAAAGTGCTGAGATGCCTACTGAAGACTATCACCTTTCATACGATGAGTGGGATTATTCGAAAAGAGCTTACAAGCCTGATTTTTGTAAAGTTTATCCTAAAATGCAAATGCAAACGAATGTTGGGTTTTATACAAAAACAATTCGGGAAAACGCTTCAACCTTAATGGGTTTGAGGAAGATGCTTACTTCCGTAAATAATAAATATCGCCAACAACGTAGACAAGTTCAGGGAGAAGAGTTCGATCTTGATGCCATTACAGATTTGTATGTCGATGTGCATACAGGACATACCCCTTCGGATAAAATATATCTATCGAAACGCAAAAAAGAAAAGGATCTTTCAATTCTAATATTGCTCGATAGTAGTTTGTCAAGTGACGGATATGCAGGGGGAAATAAAGTAATCGATGTAGAAAAACAAGTTTCAATCATATTTGGAGAAATTTTAAATGAGTTCAACGTCGATTTCTCTATCGATTGTTTTTATTCTAAAACTCGAAACTACAGTAGTTATATAACACTTAAGGGCTTTGACGACGACTGGAATAAAGCCAAACACAGAATTGGTGGGATAGAACCTAGTGGTTATACACGTATTGGTTCTGCATTGCGTCATTCGGGGGCATTGTTGGATAAAAGAAGTACTAAGAATAAATGGGTCATTTTGATTTCTGATGGGAAACCAAATGATTACGATAAATATGAGGGTAAATATGGAATTAACGATGTAAAACAAGCACTTCGGGAATTGAATCAACGACAAATAAATTCTTATGCCCTAGCGATAGAGGCCCAGGCGAAATATTATTTACCCCAAATGTTTGGTCAAAATCATTATCAGATATTAACTACACCTTCAGAAATGCTGCATTCATTGGTGAAGCTTTATGAAAAGATAAAACATCAGAGTTAGCGAGCAATGGCTGAAAATATTAAAATCGATTACAAGAATGTTTATTATCCGCCTGGGGGGATATTAATGTGGATTATCATTTATCTAGAGCTAACCACTTTCGGGATTGCATTACTTTTTATGGCGATTAGTGCAAATGAATCTCCAGAGTTGTTTCACGAATCTCGACAGCTGTTAACTGTAACCTATGGTGCGGTTAATACCATTTTTTTATTGACAAGTGGTTGGTGTATGGCACAATCTGTTCACTTTTTTAAAACGGCGAATTATCAAAAAAGTCGGATGTTTATCAATCTTACAATCTTAGGAGGCGGCTTATTTTTATTATTAAAAAGTGTTGAATATTATGAAAAGATTGATGCTGGACTTACAATTGGGTTCAATCTTTTTTTTACTTATTATTGGATGTTAACCCTTTTTCATGTTATTCATGTGATTATTGGACTCATAATTTTGTTGAGTATGAGAAGGAGTTTAATTATAAAACCCGATCAATTAAAACAAGACGATTTTGAGGCTGCCTCTACTTTTTGGCATATGTGCGATCTAATTTGGCTGTTGCTCTTCCCAATTATTTATTTACTCTTTTAGCTATGGAAAAAACCTATAATATTACCTGGTTAGTACTTATTTTACTCACAATTGTATCAACTCTATTTGCGAATTCGGAAATAGGATATTTTGCTTTTATTATTCTAGGTCTCTCCTTTCTCAAATTTATTGGGGTTGCATTTTATTTTATGGAATTAAAAAAGGCCAATTCTTTTTGGAAAGTTCTCTTAATCTGTTTTTTGGGATTACTGCTTCTTACTGTCGCGCTTATTTAGTTGTTTTCAAAGTAATACTAAAATAAGCCTAATAATTCGCTTCTATTGCACTTATACTTCGACTCCCCGCCAGAATGACACTGTCGGGCTGGCGCTCAGCACAGGTAATTCAAATTGTTTAAGGCTCATTTCACTCGCTAATTGATATGACTTATCCCTGGAACCCTAGGGACTTATTTGGAATTAGAGAGTCCGATAACTTAAAATTCAAAATTTGTTTATAACATTTTTAATAACTCATTAAGGTATACCTTATTTGGTTTCATTTACTTTTTATCTTTATAAAAGATAAAAAGGTCTTTTATACCGAATAATGTTCTATCAGGATTTTCAAGTAGTGTTTCAAGAGGTGCCAGGGGAGATAAGTTTATGCTTTTCTATTTCAGGGTGTTCTTTGCGATGCAGTGGGTGTCATTCTCCTCTCTTATGGAAAACAAGAACTGGAAACAAACTAACTACAAATATTTTTTGTCAAATTATTGAGCGTTATAATGGTTTTGCTAGCTGTGTTGTCTTTATGGGAGGTGAATGGCATCAAAAAAAACTCGTTAAGTTGCTCAAACTTGCGAAAGCTGAAGGGTATAAAACCTGTCTGTATACTGGCGAAGATGAGGTAAATATAAAAATTTTAAAACGGCTCGATTGGATTAAAACGGGTAGTTGGGAAATATCTCTTGGGGGACTTGACTGTATAAATACCAATCAAAAATTTAAAGAAGTAAGAACAAATAAAATACTTAATCATTTATTTATAAATACCTAAACCTTTATGATACGACTTACAGATACTCAGGTATCACAAAAAATTGATTTTATTGACAGCTATATAAATTCTGCCAATGCAGCTGATGGTTCAAAAGTAGACGCAAATGCCAATGTTACTTCGAAGAACATTGCAACGATGGAGGCCGAACTTAATAAGGACATCAATATTCAAGTTAATAGGGCATTAATAAAACGTAAGATCGAATCGTTATTTGATACAGCGACGGCGAATGAATATATAAGACAAATAGAAGAACATGAGATCTATGTACATGACGAAACTTCGCTAAAACCTTATTGTGTATCTATAAGCATGTATCCATTTTTATTTGACGGTCTCACAAAGATTGGAGGCGAGAGTAGAGCACCGAAACATTTAGAGAGTTTCTGCGGAGAGTTTGTCAATCTTGTTTTTGCAGTATCCTCACAATTTGCGGGGGCATTAGCAACCGTTGAGTTCTTGTTGTATTTTGACTATTTTGCAAGCAAAGACTATGGAGGTGAGTATCTTAAAACTCATGAAAAAACAGTAGCAAATCATTTACAACACGTGGTTTATGCCGTCAATCAACCTGCGGCTGCGAGGGGGTACCAATCCGTATTTTGGAATATATCGCTGTATGATAAATCTTATTTCGATAGTATGTTTGGTGAATTTGTTTTTCCTGATATGACCAAACCTCAATGGGAGAGTGTGAAAAAACTTCAGGATTATTTTATGAAATGGTTTAATGAGGAACGAATCAAAGCCGTACTTACTTTCCCTGTGGTTACAGCTGCAATGTTGGTGAAAGATGGAAAACCACTCGATGTTGATTTTACGAATATGTGCGCCAGAGAATTAAGTGAAGGCAACTCATTTTTTATTTATCAATCTGAAAATGCAGACAGTCTTGCTTCCTGTTGTCGATTAAGAAGTGAAATCAGTGATAATACCTTTAGCTATTCTTTAGGAGCAGGTGGTGTTGCAACAGGCTCTATCAATGTAATAACCCTTAACTTAAACAGGTTGATACAACAGGGCGCAAATATTGTTGATGAAGTTAGAAAAATACATCGCTATCAAGTCGCTTATAGAAAACTAATGGAAGAATATGAAGTAGCTGGACTATTACCAGTTTATAAAGCAAATTTTATCTCATTAGACAAGCAGTTTTTAACCATTGGGATCAATGGGATGGTTGAAGCTGCAGAAAGTTTGGGAATTGAAGTAGGAAATAACAAAATCTACAAAGAGTTTGTAAATACAAATCTCAAGGCTATTTATGAGGAAAACAAATTAGCAAAGAAAAAATATGGGTATATGTTCAATACAGAATTCGTTCCAGCCGAAAACCTAGGGGTGAAAAATGCAAAATGGGATAAAGCGGATGGATTGTTTGTGCCAAGGGAATGTTATAATTCTTACTTCTATGCGGTGGAGGATGAACAGATTAATTCACTTGACAAAATAATTTTACATGGGAGTGAAATTATTAAATACCTTGATGGGGGCTCTGCTTTACACCTTAACTTAGAAGAAACGCCCAACAAATCGGGGTTTGTGAAATTAATTGAGGCAACAGCTGCTGCTGGATGCAACTATTTCTGTTTTAATATTAAAATCACAGTGTGTAATGAATGTGAAACTATAGACAAGAGAACTTTATATAAGTGTGCAAATTGTAATTCGGAGAATATCGATCACGCTACTCGTGTTATTGGTTATTTAAAACGGGTGTCTAGTTTTAGTTCTGGGCGCCAAAGTGAACATCACTTAAGGCACTATCATAAAAAGCAAATTGCAAATAATTTGGCAAATCATAGAACAAGAATTCTGGCTAAGGATAAATTACAAACATCCAATGATATAAAAATTGTTCTTTAATACTAAAGATTAAATTGAAAACGGTTCCTCTTCATTCAAAAAGGGGAACTGACATATGTCATATGTGGTATTTCGACATTTCTCTATTTTTAAGCCTATTTTACACATATAATTAATGTCCAATACTACAAGAAGGTACATTTTTTTGATTGCAATTTTAATTGCAGCATTTTCAGTATATAATTATATAATTTATACTTCCAAAGGTTATACAACAGCTGTTTCGTTGTCACCCAAGGCTATTAAAGGCCAACAATTATGGCAAAATAATAACTGTTGGGCCTGCCATCAAGTTTATGGTCTTGGAGGATATTTAGGTCCCGATCTTACAAATATTTATTCAAACCCAAATAAAGGTCCTAATTATATAAAGGCTTTTTTGAATAGTGGTGTTAAATCAATGCCTGTGTTCAATTTTACTGAAAACGAAAAAAATACAATAGTTGCATACCTGCAATTTATTGATAGCACTGGATATTATCCCAATTATAATGCAAGTATAGAAGCAACGGGCTGGGTGAAATTGAAATATAAACATGAAAAATAAAACATCTCTATATTTTTTAATTTTTGCACTAACTTCTTTATTGTTAGGTGTTTTGTTTGGACTTCTTTCATCGTTGCAATATGTTTTACCTAGTTTTTTAAAGGAATACATCCCTTTTTCTAAAATGCGACCTTTTCATGTAACATCAGTTGTTTCATGGATAGTTCTTGCAGCAACTGGATGTATCTATTTTTTTTTAACAAGAATAGAGAAGTTTAAATTGTATTCTCCTCGATTGGCGAAAATTCATTTGGTCATATTTTTTCTAACTGGAATTGGTATTTACACTTCCTTTTTTACAAATAAAATGGAAGGTCGAGAATATTTGGCTTTTGCGACAATTTTAATATTTCCTATTCTTCTTGGTTGGATATTATTTGGAGTCAATTACTTTAAAACCTTATATAAAAATGCGTCTAATTGGCCTGTATATTATTGGATGTGGGGTACAGGAATTGTCTTCATGATCTACCACTTATGTGAAGCCCACCTATGGTTCTTTGATTATTTTAAAGAATACTTTGTTAGAGACATGGCTGTGCAATGGAAATCGTATGGCTCTTTTACAGGTTCTTGGAATTTGCTGGTTTATGGAATTTCCATGTACGTAATGACAAAAATTAAAGGGGATGTCTCGTTCGCAAAAAGTAAAATGGCATTTTTCTTTTACTTTCTAGGTCTTACGAACCTAATGTTCGGATGGGCTCATCATACTTATTTACTACCTACTTACCCTTGGATTCGTTTTGTCGCTTATGGTATTAGTATGACAGAATGGATCGTTCTGGGAACCATTATTTATAACTGGAAGAAATCACTTGGAAAAACCGAAAAGACAAATTATCCTTTGGTTTATAGGTTTTTAGTGGCAACCGATATTTGGATTTTATTAAATTTAATATTAGCATTACTTTTCTCAATTCCGGCAATTAATTATTTTACTCATGGGACTCATATAACCGTTGCACATTCGATGGGGACCACTATTGGAATAAATACAACCATATTGTTTGCAGCTTTGCTGTTCATTGTATCCTACATCGATAAAGAATTTAATAAAAAACAACCATTAATAAAAAGAGGCTTTGTGTTATTCAATATCTCTTTATTTTTCTTCCTTGTTAGCTTATTAATCGCAGGGTTTAAAAAAAGTTACTGGACCTATGCTGTAAAGGACGGTGTCTTTTCACAGTTACAAGATTCTCTTATTTTAGTGTATAGTTTCTTTTTCGTTTTTGGATTAGGAATAGTTATTTCTCTAATAATGATATCTATTCCAATTCTGAAAAGAATTATAAAGAGCATAAAAGAAGAATGAACTTAGTCAATTTTTATTCGTACATCAACAGCAGTGATGTACTTGTTGGTTGCTATTAAAGGATTAATGTCCATTTCTACAATTTCAGGAGCAGCTTCAACCAAAGCAGAAACACGTTGAATAATTTCAATAAATTGCTCTTCATTAACACCTTTTTTACCTCGAACACCTTGGAGTATCTTATATCCCCTTAGAGAGGTTATCATTTTCTGTATTTCTTTTGTTGATAGTGGACTTAAACCCGCCGAAATGTCGTTTAATATTTCAATATAAATTCCACCAAGACCACACAGAATAGTATGATTAAAACCAACTTCTTTTGTAACACCAATAAACAATTCTATTCCTGTTAACATAGGCTGAACTAGTACTGCTGTAGCGTTATCGATTGAGATTAGAAAATCAAAATTGATGGCTACTTCAGTCGGGTTTGCTACATTTAGAATAACTCCTTGGGCCTCAGATTTGTGTAATGGGCCAACAACTTTCATGACCACTGGGAATTTTATAGTTGAAACTTTCGACAATAATTCTTCTTTGTTTGAAGCAACAACTTCAATAGCTCTTGAAATTCCGGCAGCGTCTAATAACTGGGTTGTACTATTTGGTGCAAGATATCCTTTTGGGGATGATTGGATAATTTCTCGAATACGTTCGGTGTCAATTACGGGAAGTTGTGCATCAGTTGAATTGGGCAGTGGTGTTTTATAAACTTGAGCTAGAGCTCTTCCTAAAACAACTTCATCTGGAAAATTAATATTCCCTTTAGTTAGAAACGACTTTATTTCTTTTTGTGCATTTATTACTGAAGGTAATACCGGATAAATTGGCTTTTGGCAAACGTCTAGTTTTACACTTAAAACATTGTATACGTTTTCAACATCAAATAAGCCGGGACTCCCAAATACTACAATCATTGCATCTATAAAGTCGAATTTATGTTCACAATAATCAATAATGATCCCAAGCTGTTCTGCTGTTCCAGTTGCCAAAAAATCAATTGGATTAGCAACTGAAGATCCTGGGAACAGAAAACTTTTGAGTTGTTGTGCTTCTTTACCTTCAATAAGCGGAATATGTAAACCACCTTTCGATAAAACATCTGTAAGCATTACAGCAGAACCTCCGGCATGAGTTACAATAGCAATGTTTTTTCCTTTCAGAGTTTTATAATTAAAAATAGAAGCAACACTTAGTAACTCTTCTCGACTACTACAGTAAACAATTCCGGCTTTTTTGAATAAAGCCCTTATGGTCATGTCTGTATTAGCAATAGCTCCGGTATGAGAGCTTGCGGCTCGACTTCCTTCTAAAGTGCTACCTGCTTTAATTGCCGCAATTCGAGCCCCCTTATTAATAAGCGAAGCAGCATGTCTTAGAAATTTCTCTGGATTTTTTATTGTTTCAAGATAGAGAAGCTTTATTGGGGGACTAGTATTAATATTAAAGTTTTCATCCATATACTCCAGAATTTCTTCCACGCCAGTTTGTGCACCATTTCCAATCGAATACACATTGGCAAATCCAACACCTAATGGTCTGCCTGCTTCCATAATGAATACAGCGGTTGCCCCTGAGCTAGAAATTAAATCACATCCATTAGGCTTAAATTCAGGGATAGGTGAGGTGAAAACCCCTTTGTAATTATTATTGATAACCCCAATACAATTTGGTCCTATGAGGCAGCCATCTATGCTATTGACAACTTCAGCGATTTTTTCTTCTAACATACTTCCTTGCTCATCGGTTTCTCCAAAACCGGCAGAAATCATAATAAATGCTTTTGACTTTTTGTGATGTGCTAAAATGGAAACCGTCTCTAAACAATATTTGGACGGAATTGCCAAAATAGCCAAGTCGGCTGAGCTAATATCTTTTACAGAATGGTAACTTTTTATACCCTGAACTTTTTCCTCTTTTGGATTAACTATATACAATTCCCCTTGATACCCTCCATCGATAATATTCTTAACAATTTTTCCACCAGGTTTCTTTATATCGTTTGATCCCCCAATTATTACGATGCTTTTTGGGTTAATTAACTGTTCGTTTAACATAACATTCTGGATTTGTGTAAAAATAGAATAGCCTTTTTATTCATTATATGATATAGATCAGGATATACTTAATAAACTGATTAATATCATATTATCAAAGAAGCGCTCATATTATATTTGGCGCAATTCATAGTCTTTTGGAAGCGGCTAAGTTTTAGAATTTTGTAAATAATAAATACGAGTTAAATTAAGAACCTAAGTTTGAAAAATAAATTGGATACGGCTAAGGTTTCTATGAACAAAAAAGATGAAAAATACCTAGTAAACTTTACTAATAACATGAATGAGGGTATTATGTATTATCAAGATTTATTCGACAACTTAAAAACTACTTTTGAAAACACGAAGTTGGGTATTTTACAAGAATTGAAAAATAAGAGTATAGCATTAGATGTAATTAAATTGGAAATTGATTCTCTTATAAATCATCAACGGGCATTAATTTAATGTGTTAAAATGAGTTTGATCAACAAAATAAAACAGCTCAAAGAAGAGATGAATGCAGTAATACTTGCTCATTATTATCAAAACCCTGAGATTCAAGAAATTGCAGATTTTGTTGGTGATAGTTTAGGATTATCGCAACAAGCAGCTAAAACAGATGCAGATATCATTGTTTTTGCGGGAGTGCATTTTATGGCAGAGACGGCAAAAATACTGAACTATTCTAAAACAGTTCTTCTTCCAGATCTTAATGCAGGATGCTCATTGGCAGATTCATGTCCGCCAGATGCCTTCCAGAAATTGTTAAAAGCAAATCCAAATCATAAGGTTATTACCTATATTAATTGTTCTGCCGAAATTAAAGCTTTAAGTGATATTGTTTGCACCTCTTCGAATGCACTCGACATTGTAAATTCTATTCCAAAGGAAGTCCCTATCATTTTTGCACCCGATAAAAATCTGGGTAATTATATCAATCATATAACAGGACGTAATATGCTATTATGGGATGGTTCTTGTATTGTTCATGAAGCGTTTTCGATTGAAAAATTATTGGATCTTTATAAAGATAATCCAGATGCAAAAATAATTGCACATCCAGAATCAGAATCCCATATTTTAAAAACTGCCTCATATATTGGGTCTACAGCTGGAATGATTGACCATGTCAAGGATTATCCTTCAGGAAAATATATCGTTGCTACTGAAGCTGGTATTTTACATAAAATGCAAATGGAAGTGCCTAATACCATACTGTTGCCAGCTCCTTCTTATGAAGACAATACCTGCGCATGCAGCGAATGTGCCTTTATGAAGGTAAACACCTTGCAAAAACTATACGATTGTCTACTAAATGAAAGTCCAAAAATTGAAGTGCCTGAAACTATTAGAAAACTGGCATTGTTGCCTATTGAGCGCATGATGGAGTTATCAAAATAAAATGATGGATACAAATTGTCTTATCATAGGCTCCGGGGTTGCTGGTCTGACTCTTGCAGTAAAGATTGCTGAAGCATCAGGAGACAAAACAGTAACTATAGTAACCAAAGCCCACGAAAATGAGTCGAATACGAAATATGCCCAAGGAGGTATAGCCACGGTATTGAATTCGGAAGAAGACTCTTTTCAAAAACATATTCAAGACACCTTATTGGCCGGTGACGGGCTATGCGATGAAGCCGTGGTGGAAATGGTTATAAAAGAAGGACCCAAACGCTTAAATGAACTCATCCAATGGGGTGCTAATTTTGATACTGATATAGGAGGAAAAATAGATTTGGGCAAAGAAGGTGGACATTCTGAATATCGTGTAGTTCATCATAAAGATATCACAGGGTATGAAATCGAAAGAGCATTGTTAAGGCGGGCACATCAACTTCCGAATTTATCAATTTTACCATATCATTTTGCCATAGATTTGATTACCGAACATCATTTCGGAGGCCTAAACCTAAAAAATATTTCCTGTTATGGGGCTTATGTGCTAAATGAGAAATCTGGAGATATTCTTACCATAAAAGCCGATAGTACGGTGTTGGCCACCGGAGGTATTGGCGTTGTTTATGGTCACACCACCAACCCGGCTATTGCAACCGGTGATGGGATTGCCATGGCCTACCGCGCAAAAACACAAATCAAAGATATGGAGTTCGTGCAGTTTCACCCAACAGCTTTATATGACACTAAAAATAGTGAGACGTTTCTAATTTCAGAAGCGGTTAGGGGTTTTGGAGGATACCTACGAACAAAAAACGGCTATCGTTTTATGCCAAATTACAGTGAAAAGGCGGAGCTTGCTTCACGCGATGTAGTTGCACAAAGTATAGATGCAGAATTGAAAAAATCTGGGGATTGCTGTGTCTATTTAGACTGTACACATTTGGATATGAAGGCCTTCAAAATACATTTCCCAAATATTTATAAAAAATGTCTCTCACATCATATAGATGTTGAAAAAGATTGGATTCCAGTGGTTCCGGCAGCACATTATCTCTGTGGAGGTATTGTAGTGGATACAAGCGGAAAAACGTCAATCAAAAACTTATTTGCCTGTGGCGAATGCTCCAAAACAGGATTACACGGTGCAAATAGATTGGCGTCAAATTCTTTATTGGAAGCGCTGGTTTATGCACATAATATCTTTAAATACCTCAACACGCACTCAGTTGAAAGTAGTGATTTCACTGGTCCAAAGTGGAATAATAAAAGAATAAGCTCTCACGATGAGCAAATATTAATTAAATTCAATTTGAAACAATTACAGGCCTTAATGCAGGATTACGTGGGCATTGTACGAAGCGATTACCGATTAGCAAAGGCTATTGTGCATTTGAATATAATCTACAAGGAGACTGAAGAAATGTATAAAAATTTAAAAGTGAACACAACCCTCTGTGAATTGAGAAATATGATCAATGTGGCACATTTAATTATTGGACAGTCAATTGAAAGAAAAGAAAATAGGGGAGGGTATTTTAATTGCGATAATTTGAATGTAGTTGAAGAGAAAATAGAATAGTATCTACCCTTACTCCATTGTTTTGAATAAAGTATTCCTTTTGTTAAGTTCAGTTACTGAGGAGGGTAAACTGTGTTGCAAAGTAGTTTATTAAACTAACTGTAACTGGAGAACTGTCCTATATTGAAAATATTTAGTGCAGAGCTATTCTGTAATATTCACTTCATCTGTCGTAATATTTAAGTCCTTTAAAGATATCACGCTTCCATTTTTCTTAATTTCTTCGGTAAATTGTGTAATGGTCTTATCTTTAAAATCACTAATAATCTTCTGTTTAAAAGGAGAAACCATAAAATGCACAGGACA
>RCNB010001653.1_pt1 | contig 13911 bp, 14 predicted proteins | sample 2041321 | NCBI WGS metagenome assembly RCNB01 (sample SAMN09708232, study PRJNA481090) | Marine sediment metagenome, whole genome shotgun sequencing project. | reverse complement strand
GTCATATGTCGCAAGTCGATCAACCCAATTTGCTCTCAGGATCTGCGTGCGGAGCGGGCGGACCGCGGAGGCCGGGACACGACGAATTGTAGGGCCGGACAGGGACGACATCGAGCTGGCGGCAGGCGAGGGGGGAAGCTAGTGCGGGACACCCGAGGCGTGGCTACACATAGGCTGAGCGTTCGCGGGCCTCCTCGGCGCGTCGGCGAATCTCAGTTAAGAACTCCTCCATCAGATCCATCGGCATCCCGAAATTGCTGAACTTCGCGAGCCGATAATTACCGCTAATATTCTCGTTCCCGAGACTCATGTCGGTTCGGTTATCAAGTTGTGCATCGAGAAGCGCGGCGTACAAAAGCATATACGCTACCTCGGCGGCCAGGTATCGATTGCGTACGAGATGCCGCTTGCTGAGGTCGTCATGGACTTTTTCGACCGACTTAAGTCGGTGAGCCGTGGTTACGCGTCATTCGACTATCATTTCGAGCGATTCGAAGCAGCGCAGCTCGCGCGACTGGACATCCTCATAAACAAGGAACGGGTCGACGCATTATCGGTCATAATTCATCGTGATAGTGCACAATCGCGCGGCCGCGATCTGGTCGATCGGATGCGCAAATTGATTCCGCGACAGATGTTCGACGTAGCAATTCAGGCTGCCATTGGCAGCCAGATCATTGCCCGCAGCTCGGTCAAAGCTCTTCGTAAGAACGTTACAGCGAAATGCTATGGTGGCGATATTTCGAGAAAGCGCAAACTTCTCGAAAAACAAAAGGCCGGCAAACGGCGTATGAAACAGGTAGGATCCGTGCAAATTCCGCAGGAGGCGTTCCTGGCCGTCCTGCGTGTCGAAAAGTGAGTAGATTGTTTTGAGTGTAAATTTGGCATTGATACTAACCGTACTGACGCTGTTCACTGGTGTTGTCGTTGCGGTTGAAAAATTTCTGATGCGCGGTGGCGAGGGCGAGAGTTCGGATTCCGCAGTTCGGCGGACCCTGGTCGAGTATTCGCGTTCCTTCTTCCCTGTGTTGTTGTTTGTCCTGATCATCCGCTCGTTCGTATTTGAGCCGTTTCGAATCCCGTCGGGCTCGATGATGCCGACTCTGCTGAATGGCGATTTCATCTTTGTCCAGAAATATGCGTATGGGTTGCGCCTTCCGGTGACCGAGACGAAGATTATCGAAACCGGCGAACCCGAGCGCGGCGACGTTGTTGTTTTCCGCCTTCCGTCCGATCCGAGCATCAACTACATCAAGCGCGTCGTTGGCTTGCCCGGTGATGAGATCGTGTACGAGCGTCACCGCCTGGTCATCAATGGCGAGCCGATCGAATTGATGAAAGACGAAGAGGCGAGCAACCTGGAGCCACGATTTAACGAAATTCTCGGTGAACGCGAACACGACATTCTGATCAGCAATCCATCCTACTCGGTGCGTGACGGGGTTTATCGCGTGCCCGAGGGGCATTATTTCATGATGGGCGATAACCGCGATAACAGCAAAGACAGCCGCTTTATCGGCGCTATTCCGGAGGCTAACCTGGTAGGCGAGGCGGTGCGAATCTGGATGCACATGGACGGTTTGCAGTGGCCGCGTTGGGAGCGGGTTGGTACCAAGATCCAATAATGTGGTGCAAGTCACTGAACCGACGAGTAAAATTACGTTAAATTGGCTCTGATTATTGGCTGAGAGCAGCGCCAGGCTTGGCGCGCAGGGAACAGGATATGTCCGGCATAAAGCGATCAACTTACGGTATGGCTCACCAGCAGGCGGGTATTACGACACTCGGCGCCATCATTCTTGTCGTATTTGTCGGTATTTTCGCGTTCGCTGCAATCCGTCTGACGCCGGTTTATTTGAATTACATGAAGGTCGTCGGCGTCATAGACGGTGTTTACGCTGAATTCGATGGCCAAAAAGCGACTCGGCAAGTTATTCGTAAGTCGCTTTCCCGCCGCTTCGACGTCGATAGCGTTGGCGCCATTACTTATCGTGACGTCAAAGTGACACTGGTTGACGGAGGCCTGGAGGTAAAGGCCGAGTATGACGACACGGCACCGTTCATCTATAACGTTTCATTTATTGTGCATTTCAACAAGACCGCACTCATACGCCGCTAGAGCCTTACGGCCATCGCGACAGTCGGAGCGCGAACCAACATAAACGAGCGATAGTGGCAAATAAGGCTGAGACCTGGCTCAATAAAACGCTGGATTATCAATTCAACGATGCTCGCTTGCTTGAGCAAGCACTGACGCACCGCAGCGCCCCCGGAGACAACAACGAGCGACTCGAGTTTCTCGGCGACGCTGTGCTTGATTTCGTGATATCCGAAGTCGTTTTCCGAGCTTTTCCTATGGCGCCCGAAGGTGACCTGAGCCGTTTGCGTGCATCTCTGGTCAAAGATACTTCGCTGGCCGCACTCGCCGCTGACTTGGGCCTTGGGGAACATCTGATTCTCGGCAGTGGGGAGCGCAAAACAGGCGGTCATCGTCGAGAGTCAATTCTCGCCGATGCGCTAGAGGCGATTTTCGGCGCCGTGTACCTCGATGCCGGTTTCGATGCGGCAGCGAAAGTCATAGAAACAACATTCGGTGACAGGCTGCAAAATTTTCCGACCATTGATTCCCTGCGCGATCCGAAAACCCGCCTGCAGGAATGGCTGCAGGCTCGACAAATGGGCTTGCCCGAATATGAATTGACCGAGGTCACGGGCAAGGCGCACAGGCAGACTTTCGAAGTGAGCTGCAGCGTTTCGGGTGCTTCGAGTCCAACTCGTGGCATCGGAACGACACGACGAAATGCGGAACAGGAATCGGCGGAGAAAATGTTGCTCAAACTAACCGAAGATAGCGACTCATGACGTCTATGCGCTGCGGGTTTGTTGCGGTTGTCGGTCGACCCAACGTCGGCAAGTCGACGCTGGTTAACGCGCTTATGGGCGTGAAGATCAGTATCGTTACTGCCAAACCACAAACAACACGGCATCGGATACTGGCGGTGCATACGACTGGTGAAGCGCAAATTATTCTCGTCGACACGCCGGGACTGCATCGCAAAGCCGGCAAAGCGATGAATCGAATGATGAATCGTACAGCGGCAAACGCGCTGGCTGATGCGGATCTTGTATTGTTCGTTTGCGAAGCGAACCGTTGGACCGACGAAGATGCCGACGTGTTACAGCGACTGCAGTCGGCTTCGGTGCCGGTCATCGCTCTGCTCAACAAGATCGATCTCGTGCATCCCAGGGAAAAACTACTGGAGGTGATTTCGGCGACTGCTGAGCGTTATCCTTTCGAGGATATTTTGCCGATTTCCGCGCGCAAGAATGACAACCTGGACACTTTGCTGGCACTGATACCACCCTTTCTGCCGGAGTCGCCGCAGCTTTTCCCAACGGAAATGAAGACGGATCGCAGTCCCGAATTCCAGGCGTCCGAAATTATTCGCGAGAAACTGACGTTGTCGCTGCATCAGGAACTCCCTTACGGACTAACCGTGCAAATTGAGCGCTACGACACCGATGCGGACAGAACGACTATCCATGCCGTTATCTGGGTCGAACGCGATAGCCAGAAAGGTATTGTGGTCGGCAAGGGCGGCAATGTGCTCAAGCGTGTTGGCCGGGAAGCGCGACTCGATTTGAAAGCGCGTCTTGGCAGATCGGTGCATCTCGAACTTTGGGTGAAAGTGAAGGACAACTGGGCAGATAACGAGAAGGATCTCATGAGCCTCGGGTTCGAGTCGCCGTAGTAACGCGCAGCAACCACGATGACGACACCGCGACGCGTTCAACAGCAACCCGCTTATATTCTTCACCACCGTCCGTTTCGGGACTCCAGCCAGATACTTGACGTCCTAAGCCGTGATCACGGCAAGCTTTCGCTGGTTGCACGCGGCAGCCGTGGCGCAAAATCGCGCCTGCGCGGCATATTGAGGCCGTTCATGCCGCTTTACATGTCCTGGTTCCTGAAGTCTGATTTGGGCACGTTAACGGGCGCCGAAATTCAGGGGGCGCCGCTAAGCCTGACCGGGGATGCGTTGCTCTCAGGTTACTACGTTAACGAACTACTGCTGCACTTCCTGCACCGTCATGATCCGCAGCCAGGCATTTTCGATCTCTACGCTCAGACCGTCCGCGCACTTGCCGCCGCTCAAAGCATCGCACCGTGCTTACGACGATTTGAAATAGAGCTGCTAAGACAGATCGGCTATGCGCTGAATTTCGATCTTGAATCTGCCTCGCAAGAGCCACTTGAAGCACAACAAAACTACGAGTATCGGGTTGAGCAGGGGCCTGTTGTTGTTAGCAAGACCGAGGGACCGCTCGTGTTCAGCGGAGCGACGCTCGCCGCGATTGGCGCACAGGAATTTGAAGATCCCGATGCTTTGCGCGCTGCCAATCGCCTGATGCGTGAGGTCGTCTCATTTCACCTCGGTGGTAAGGAGCTAAAGAGCCGCAAGGTACTTCTCGATATACGCCGCAACAAGAAATCCTAAGAGACCTGCTACCGGCCCATACTTCAGGATAGAATACGGACCCATGCTATCCAATCCCATAGCCCTCGGCGTAAACATCGACCACGTTGCGACGCTTCGCCAGGTTCGGGGCACGCCGTATCCACGACCTGCCGAGGCAGCCATCATGGCCGAACACGCCGGCGCGGACAGTATTACCGTGCACTTGCGTGAGGATCGGCGCCATATTCAGGATGCGGATCTTGTGGCGATCACTGAAGTTATTCGGACACACATGAATCTCGAGCTGGCAGTGACCGACGAGATGATTGATATTGCCACCGCGCTCAAACCATCTGACTGTTGTCTCGTACCCGAAAACCGCCAGGAACTCACGACGGAAGGCGGGCTTGACGTCCTCGGCCAACATAACAAAGTGCGTGACGCCTGCGCCCGGCTGGCCGATGCGGGAATTCGCGTGTCGCTATTTATCGACCCGGATCCGGCGCAACTCGATGCGGCTGTGGCCGTCGGCGCTCCGGTCGTCGAATTGCACACAGGCCAATACGCGGGCGCGGAGGGCGAACAGCAGGCTAAGGAGCTGCAACGCATCGCCAGGGCGGCCGAATACGGAGACAAGCTGGGTTTGAGAGTGAATGCGGGTCATGGCTTGCACTACCGCAACGTCGCGGCCATTGCTGCAATTGAACAGATTGTTGAGCTCAACATTGGTCACGCCATAGTCGCCCGAGCCATATTCGACGGATTGTCCTTCGCCGTTAGCGACATGAAGCGTCGTATGACCGAAGCGCGAGACGCCTGACCGCCCGGTCAGAATTCAAAATGCACTGTTTTTCATTTGATATAGAGACCGTCCCCGACGTCGAATTCGGACGTCGCATGTGGAACCTGGAGGGCGTATCCGACGAAGATGTCGCCTCGGCGATGAGTTTCAAGCAGCTGCAGAAAACCGGAAGTGATTTCTTGCCACTGCATCAGCATCGAGTCGTTGCGATATCGGTGGCGCTGCGTACCGGCGACAGCTTTCGTGTCTGGAGCCTGGGTGACGAAGACGCCGACGAAGCAGAGCTAGTGCGACGCTTCTACGACGGCATCGATCGGTACACACCAGACCTCGTTTCCTGGAACGGCAGTGGCTTTGATCTGCCGGTCTTGCATTACCGTGCACTGCGGCATGGGGTGCAGGCGGCGCGCTACTGGGAGATCGGCGAACATGACCGGGACTTCAAGTGGAATAACTACCAGAGCCGCTTTCACTGGCGCCACGTCGATTTGATGGACGTGCTCGCAGGTTTTCAAATGCGTGGCCGGGCCAGCCTCGACCAGACTGCCGTATTGCTCGGTTTTCCGGGCAAGCTGGGTATGAGCGGCGCAAAAGTCTGGGATAAGTACATTGAGGGTGGCCTAGGCGAGATTCGCGACTATTGCGAGACCGATGTCCTGAATACCTGGCTCGTGTATCTGCGTTTTGAGTTCATGCGCGGCAATCTCGATGCGGCCGATCTCAAACGGGAGTACAGCATCGTCCGCGATACGCTGGGCGAAATGGACCAGCCACATCTCAACGAATTTCTCGCAGCCTGGCCTGACTAATGGCTCGACGTCGCCGGGAACCCGAGACCGCCATGATTGAGTCGGTCACACACGATGGTCGTGGCATCGCTGCAATAGAGGGCAAGAAGGTCTTTGTCGCTGGCGCTCTGGCGGGTGAAGAGGTGCGCTTCGTGCGCCGTAAATCGCGGCGCAAGTTTGATGAGGCAGAATTGCTTGAGATCCTGCAGGCCTCGCCAGAACGCATAGATGCTCGCTGCGAGGCATTTGGACGCTGCGGGGGATGTTCCTTGCAGCACGTGTCTGATGAGCAGCAACGACAGATCAAATCCCAGACACTCAAGGACAATCTGCAGCGAATCGGCAAGCTTGAAGCGGAGCAATGGTTGGAGCCAATTGTTGGCCCAGCCTGGAAATATCGCCGTCGCGCACGACTGGCCGTCAAGGATGTGCCCGCCAAGGGTCGCGTATTGGTTGGGTTCCGAGAGCGCCATGCGCCGTTTATCACGGACATGCATCGCTGCGAAGTCCTGGCAGCTCCCGTCGACGGCATGATCGATCCGCTAAGCGAAATGATTGGACGTTTGTCGATAAAAGCACGGCTACCGCAGATCGAAGTTGCGGTTGCAGAAAATGCCGTGGCAATGGTATTTCGTGTCCTCGATCCACCGTCGGATGAGGACAAGGCGTTGCTCAGTGAATTCGGCGCTCACCACGACGTGCGCATTTACTTGCAGCCTGCGGGGCTCAATTCAGTCAGTTTGTTGTACCCCGAAGGCGATGTCGAAGCATTGACGTATTCGTTACCGGAGTTCGATATTCGGATCGAATTCGATGCGGTTGGATTCGTACAGGTCAATGCCGAGATCAATCAGCGCATGGTGAGTCGTGCGATTGAGTTACTTGATCCGCAAGCTGATGACCGCGTATTGGATCTGTATTGTGGCATCGGCAATTTCTCACTACCGCTGGCGAAGCGATCCGGGACGGTACTTGGTGTCGAAGGTGAGGCATTGCTGGTGAGTGCTGCAGTCGAGAACGCGAAGCTGAATGACGTGAGCAATGCGACGTTCAGACAAGCTGATCTCAACGCCATCGACGGTAACGAGGGCTGGCTCAAGGAAGGCTGGGATCGGATTCTGCTGGATCCGGCTCGCAGTGGAGCGGCCGAGGTTGTCAAACATATGGATGTCATCGGGGCAGCTCGAATTGTGTACGTGTCTTGCCACCCAGGGACTCTGGCGCGAGATGCCGGGACGCTGGTGAATGAGCATGGCTATACTTGTGAAGCAGCTGGCATCATCGACATGTTTCCACACACAGCTCATGTCGAGTCAATTGCGGTGTTCAATAAGTAATTAAATTTCAGTTATATACGCAACTTTTGTAGAATGGTTATATGACGCTCGGACCAGTGATGCTGGACATAGAGGGTGTTTCATTAACACCAGCCGATCGGGACCTGATCAGGGAACCGGCTGTCGGTGGTGTCATTCTGTTTGCGCGAAACTATGAGTCCCCGCAACAAATAACCGATCTGGTCGCAAAGATTCGTGCGCTCAAAAGCCCGCCTGTTCTTGTCGCTGTAGACCACGAAGGCGGCCGCGTACAGCGTTTTCGGGATGGCTTTAGTCGTATTCCGGCGATGCGGCACATTGGCCACGAGTACGACGACAACCCGGAAGCAGCGCTCCCGCTGGCGCGCCAGGCTGGTTGGCTGATCGCGTCTGAATTGCGGGCGGCAGGCATTGATCTGTGTTTCGCGCCGTGCATCGACCTTGATTGGAGTGTTAGTGAAATCATTGGCGACCGTGCATTCCATAGCAGGCCAGAGGTTGTCGGTGAGCTCGCTGCAGCATTTTCACGGGGGCTGCGTAGCGCCGGTATGGCCGCTGTCGCAAAACACTTTCCCGGACATGGCGCGGTCGTCGCCGATTCTCACCTGAAGTTGCCTGTCGATCGTCGCGAATATGGCCTGTTACTCGATGACATGCGGCCTTACGAGAAGCTGATCAGCAATGGCCTTGTCGCCGGTGTTATGACCGCGCATATCGTCTACCGGGAGATGGACAGCATGCCCGCCGGATTCTCACGCTACTGGATAGAGAACGAGTTGCGTTCGCGATTGGGCTTCGGAGGAGCGGTGTTTTGCGATGATCTGACGATGAAGGCGACGGAGGCCTACGGATCCATGCGCACGCGTGTGAAGCTGGCTCTGGATGCCGGTTGTGACATGGTGCTAGTGTGCAATGACCGGCGTGCGGCGGAGCAAGCGGTCATGTCGCTCAACGAATATTCGAACCCGCTGTCGCAGGTGCGTCTCGCACGCCTGCACGGAACCGGGCATGCGCTGCGCGAGTCTCTGCGTGCCAGTCAGATTTGGCAGGAGGCCGTCGACAATTTTTCGCGCTGGGATCAGCGGCCACAGTTTGAGTTGGATGCCTAGATGCCATCGATAAACCGCAAAATTCTCGAACAGGTTATCAAAGCGTCGGCCGAGCCTCTTGTGATCGTTCGAGTTGATCATCCGGACTGGCCGGTTGCACTGAGCAATGCGGCTTTCGAGTCCATTGGTGGCGAGGACACTCGCAACAAGCCATTCGCCGATGTCATCGAACAGCTGGTTGGCAGGGAGCTGGCGCTGGAAATCTCCGAGACTGTGAGAGCACAGCAGGAAACCAGTTTCCCGGTTGAGGTCGGCGGGCGTGAATACCTGCTCGCACTGAGACCTCTGCCGCTGCCTGGCGAGGCGGATGTGCGTTTCTATGTTGCCTTCTGGCGTGGCGGAGCGGGATCGGGTGCTGTTGCCGGAAGTGATATGCACCACGCGTTGCTTAACGCCAAACGCCGCATTCGGGATTTGTCTCGCGACGACCCCGTTACCGGTTTGCTTAATGGCAGGGCATTTCGCGAGGTTCTGGAGCATGACTGGGCAGTTGCAGCGCGCGAAAAGGGCAGTCTAGGCCTGGTTCTGTTTACGCTCGATGATTTCGATGCCTATATCGACGTCTTTGGCCGGCATGCGGCAGATTCCTGTCTGCGCAGGGTAGGCCGGGCAATACGCCGTTGTCTGCGACGTGCAAGCGATGTAGTTGGTCGTCTCGACGGATCCGAGCTAATCGTCCTGTCACACGCGGCGGACGAAGACGGTGTGCGTGAATTCGCGTCGAGGATATCAGCGGCGGTGCGTGAGCTGGGCCTGCATCACCCCAGATCGACAGTCTCGAAGTTCGTTACCGTTTCATTTCGTGTGTCCGTCGCGACGGCCACGAAGGGCTCGGCGCCGGCCGAGTCTTTTATCAATGATTTATTGTCCGGGATCGCTGACTAACGGCGGCTGTTCGAGTTCTTCCTCTTCCACGCGAGTGATTTTTGCCACGATGCCAAATTTTGGATGATCGAAGTAGCGCACGTCGCCGTTCTTGAAAATACGATCGTCCTGAATTCGATAGCGAACTGGCAAAACGGCAGCTTCGATATCCGCCTCGAACTGACGCCGCGAATCACCGAAGGCGGTTTCCGGTTCATCGAAAATGACTGGTTCATTGAATTGCCCTGGTGCATCGAGACTTAAGTCGACGACCAGGTGCAGGTAGCGGTTCAGGTACAGGGTGAAGCTTCCGTCCAGGCCTGCGGGAACATTGCCAAATTCCCGTAATTCGATTGCCTTTGTCTCTTCCTCCAGGTGAGTAGTCTGCGTCCAGCCGACGTGCATAATCGTCTCGTAAACATCAAGGCGCTCGAACCGTTGCACAATGTCGCTTAACGTGAACTCTGCTTCGCCGAGGAATACAGGCCGACGATGCTGGTCATCAAAGCCGTAGTTTTTCCGCGCTATCTTTTCCCGGATCGTCGGTTTTTCGCCAAGAAGGTCAGATCCAATTGGCCCTCCAAGATCAGGCGACAATACGTCGTCGACGATTGGCTCGTCCGGCGGAAATATTTCCGTACCGACCGAGACATTCTCTGCGTAAGAGAAGACGATAAGCTCCACCGTGTAGCGGCGAATCTCTTCTTCCTCTTCCAGGAGTGGGTCGTCCTGTGCGATGGCGACAGAAGCGGCCATCGACAAGAACAAGATTGTGGTAAGTACTTTCATAAATTCACATTTTGCGTAGTGCATTATCAACCTGTCATCGCTTTTGTTTCTTTGACCGTAAGCTTGCCCAGCAGTTTCTCGATAGCCCGGAAACGCCTTTCGATGTCGCTCAGGTCCTGGCGGAATTGCAGGCGGTGCGAGCCCTGTAATTTGTAGGTTTGGCTGTCATTTTGCACTAATTGCACCAATGCGACAGGGTCAATGTTGCTTTGTGAGCCGAATACGATATAGCCACCGCCATCCGCTGCATCTATCTTCTCAATGCCAAGTGCCGCCGCCGTTTGCCGGATTGCGGCAATTCGCATGAAATTCCTGGTGGCCTCTGGCAAAAGTCCAAACCGATCGATCATCTCAACCTGCAGTTCGCGCAAATCCGCAGCTGTTTCCGTGGACGACACTCGCTTGTACAGGATAAGACGCAAGTGGACGTCCGGAACATAGTCCTCCGGCAGTAAAGCGGGTACGTGAAGATTGATTTCGGCACCCGTGTTGAGCGGGGCATCCAGATCCGCTTCCTCGCCGGATCGCAGTGATGCAACGGCTCGGCCAAGCAACTCTGTATACAGCGAAAATCCGATTTCTTGTATCTGGCCGCTCTGTGTATCTCCCAGTAGCTCGCCTGCGCCGCGAATCTCGAGGTCGTGCGTAGCGAGTGTAAAGCCGGAGCCAAGGTCCTCGAGCGAATCGATAGCCTCCAGACGTTTAACCGCATCGGCGGTCATGGCGGCTTTGGGTGGCGCAAGCAAATATGCATACGCACGATGATGCGAACGACCGACACGGCCTCGCAGTTGATGCAATTGGGCAAGACCGAATCGATCGGCACGATTGATGATGATCGTATTTGCAGTTGGCACGTCGATGCCGCTCTCGACGATAGTAGTGCACAACAATATATTGAATCGTCTGTGCGAGAAGTCGAGCATCACTTGCTCGAGCTCGCGTTCGGGCATCTGGCCGTGGCCAATGCGGATGCTCGCTTCGGGAACGAGTTTCGTGATCTGCTCGGCGACTCTGCCGATGTCTTCAACGCGGTTGTGGATGAAGTACACCTGCCCACCACGTTTGATCTCGCGAAGGCAGGCTTCGCGTATCAGGACGTCATTCCATTCGGTGACAAATGTCTTAACAGCCAGTCGCTCGGCCGGGGGTGTCGTGATCAGTGACATTTCACGCAGCCCGCCTAGCGCCATGTTGAGCGTTCGTGGAATAGGCGTTGCGGTCAGGGTCAGGATATCGATCTCGCTTCGCAGCGACTTGATGGCTTCCTTGTGGCGCACGCCAAAGCGATGTTCTTCATCGATAATCACAAGACCAATGTTTTTGATGTCCTTCGTGTGCTGCAACAAGCGATGCGTGCCAATAACCACATCAACCGTGCCAGATCGCAGGCCTTCGACAATCGAACGGACTTTCTTTGCCGACTGGAAGCGCGACAAGACTTCAACGCGCACCGGCCAGTCTGCAAAGCGGTCATTGAAGGTCTGTCCGTGCTGCTGTGCCAGCAATGTCGTCGGCACCAGAATCGCTACCTGCCTGCCTCCATGGACGGCGGCGAATGTCGCCCGCAAGGCCACCTCGGTCTTGCCAAAGCCGACGTCGCCACAGACGACACGATCCATCGACTTGTTCGATTCCAGATCCGCAAGAACTTCATCAATGGTTCGCGCCTGGTCTTCGGTTGCATCGAATGGGAAGCCGCTTTCAAAATCCCGGTACTCGCGTTCGGGCCAGCGAAAGCTGTGGCCCCGGCGTGCCGCACGTCGTGCATAAACATCAAGAAGTTCGGCCGCGACATCACGGATTTTCTTGATCGCACGTTTGCGTGCCTTTGCCCATTGGTCACTTCCCAGCCGGTGCAATGGCGCATTGTCTGCAGACGCCCCGGTGTAGCGGGAGATCAGTTCGAGCGCATGGACGGGCACGTAGAGCTTGTCGCTGTCGGCGTATTCAAGTTCCAGAAATTCGGCCGTGATGCCGCCGGTCTGCAGCGTAGTCAGCCCGAGGTATCGGCCGACGCCATACTCGGCATGTACCACAGGTGAGCCGGCCTCGAGGTCATTGAGCTGCCGGATGATCGTTTCGGGATCTCGCTCAATGCGGCGCCGCCTTGCTCGCTGCTGCGCGCGCTCGCCAAAAAGCTGCTGTTCGCTGATGATGGCGACGTTCGCAGCGGGCAGTAGCACGCCATTTTCTAACGGCGCAATCGCAACAGCGATGCGCTGGTTGCTGCACGCAAATGACGCCCAGTCGTCCAACCGTGCCATGTCGAGACCACGGCCTGACAGCATTTCGTGTATTTGTTCTCGTCGACCGGCTGAATCGCTGGTGAACAAGACGCGTCCATCGAAAGTCTGCAGAAAATTGATCAGAGCGCCGGCAGCGTCCTCGTAGCGTCCTTCAATCTTCAGTGCGGGCGGCAGGCGCGTTGGCAAATTACTGCTGCCCTGATTCTCGGCCAGGGATTGCGCAGAATAATTGACCAACGACGCCGCCCGAATCTGTTCAATGACTGACTCGGGTCGGCTGAACGTCTCATCGGGCGACAGAATCGGCCGCTCCGGATCGAGGCGGCAGAGCTGATAGCGCTCCTCAATCTCAGCCCACGCCTGCTGCAGAATTGACTCCACCGCATGCGGCGCGAATACGGCGCAGTCGCCTGGCAGGTAGTCAAGCAGCGTGGCTGTCGAATCAAAGAAAAGCGGCAGGTAGTACTCAATGCCGCCATGAGCGATGCCATCAGATATTTCACGGTACACACGTGATTTAGCAGGCTGCCCTTCAAAACGCTCCCGGTATCGTTCGCGAAAATCGCGAACAGCATCGGCATCAAGCGGGATCTCCCGAGCCGGGAGGATATCTACAGCGTCGATAACATCAGCCGAAAGCTGGTTTTCGGGAGAGAAGTAGCGCAACGACTCAATGTCGTCGTCAAAGAAGTCGATACGGATTGGTCGTGATGACCCCATCGGGAATACATCAATAAGGGAGCCGCGTACCGCAAACTCCCCGTGCTCCGATACCTGCGGTACGCGTAAATAGCCCGCTGCCGCCAGCGAATCGATAAATGGCTCGCGTGGCAGGGTCTGACCGCTACGCATCGAGAGAGAGCGCGCCGCAACGTAGTCGACAGGCGGTAGACGCTGCAACAGCGACGGTGCGGATGCGACGACGATTCCGGCCTGCTTCTTGCGCAGCGCCGCCAGAACGGACAAGCGATCGGAGATGATGTCCTGGTGCGGCGAGAAGCTATCCCAGGGCAGCGTTTCCCATTCGACGAAGTGCTGTACTTCGATATCATCGCCAACGAAGAAGCGGATCTCTGATTCGAGTTGATCTGCTTGCCGGGGATCTTCAGCAAGAACCAGTAACGGCACATCGATTTTCCTGGCTAATTCAGCCGCCGCGAGCGATGTGCTCGCTCCAATCAGGCGACCCAGTCCGTGCCGGTGGCCGGGCTGCGGCAATTGCAGCTTCGCAGGTATTAGCAGGGATTCGTGGGGCACAGTCAGGGTCGTTCGAAACTCGGCTCGCGATTATCACACAAGTAATTCCGCATAGCTGATCGCGCCCATGGGTTGCCGCGACAAAAAAACGCCCGGGCAGAGACCTGACCGGGCGTTCTTTGAATTGGATTTTTTGCTTTAGCGCTTAACGACGGCGTGAATTACACGGTCGTACTCGAAAAAGACAACAAATTCCTTGTACTCCCAGCGCGATATCGGCGGTTCGCCAACGGCGGCCTGCTTCGCGGTAGGTGCGCCGAATTTCGATTCAACGCTG
>RCNB010001652.1_pt1 | contig 13911 bp, 10 predicted proteins | sample 2041321 | NCBI WGS metagenome assembly RCNB01 (sample SAMN09708232, study PRJNA481090) | Marine sediment metagenome, whole genome shotgun sequencing project. | reverse complement strand
AATGGCGAATGGGATGACATTCGCGATTTCCGCGCAGCGGATTTTGTGACCGATGAAGAAGGCACCGGATTTGTGCACTGCGCGCCATCTCACGGGATGGAGGAATTTGAGCTTTATCGCGATCTGGGAATGTTAGAGCAGGTCATCACCTACAACGTGGTCGAAGACGGTTCGTTCCGCGCTGATCTGCCGTTTTTTGGCGGCAAGTTGATCCTCAAACCTAACGGTAAGGAGGGGGATGCCAACACCGCCGTGATCAACAAGTTGGTCGAAGTCGGTGGCTTGTTCGCCCGTGGAAAGATCAAACACAGCTACCCGCATTCGTGGCGTTCCAAAGCGCCGGTGATCTACCGCAATACCCCACAATGGTTTGCCGCTATTGACCGGCCTGTGGATGATGGTCTGGACATGCACGGAAAAACCATCCGTGAGCGTGCATTAACCGAGATTGACAATGTTAACTGGACACCCAAATCGGGGCGCAACCGGCTTTACTCTATGATCCAGGCGCGCCCTGACTGGGTGCTCTCGCGCCAGCGCGCGTGGGGTGTGCCGCTGACCTGTTTCACTAAAACCGGGGCCTTGCCAACCGATCCCGATTTTCTACTACGCAACCCGGAAGTGAACGCCCGTATCGTCGAAGCGTTTGAGGTCGAAGGGGCGGACGTGTGGTACGAAGAGGGCGCCAAAGAACGCTTTCTTGGCGGCATTGTGAACCCGGAAGACTATACCCAAGTCTTTGATATTCTTGACGTATGGTTTGACTCTGGTTCAACGCACGCTTTTGTTTTGCGTGACCGTCCTGATGGAACAGCAGATGGCATCGCGGATGTCTATATGGAAGGCACCGATCAACATCGCGGCTGGTTCCATTCCTCGCTTTTGCAAAGCTGCGGCACCATGGGTCGTGCGCCCTACCGCAACGTCGTGACGCACGGGTTTACGCTGGATGCAAAGGGCATGAAAATGTCCAAGTCAATCGGCAACACCATTGTGCCGGAAACCATCGTCAAGCAATACGGCGCGGATATCCTGCGCCTGTGGGTGGCGCAAACCGACTACACAGCGGACCAAAGGATTGGACCTGAAATCCTAAAAGGCGTCGCTGACAGCTATCGTCGCTTGCGCAATACGATGCGGTTTATGCTGGGCGCGTTGGATCAGTTTACAGAATCTGACAGAACAGATCCGGCTGAGATGCCTGAGCTGGAACAGTGGGTCCTTCACCGCTTGGCAGAACTCGATGACGTCGTGCGCAAGGGCTACAAGTCCTACGACTTTCAGGGTGTATTTCAGGCCGTGTTGACCTTTGCTACGGTGGATCTTTCATCGTTTTATTTCGATATCCGCAAAGATGTCCTTTATTGCGATGGCGATACAGCCCGCCGACAAGCAGCGCGCACAGTGCTAGATATCTTGTTCCACAGATTGACCACCTGGCTTGCACCGGTTCTGGTCTTCACGATGGAGGAAGTCTGGCTAGAGCGGTTCCCCGGCGACGACAGTTCGGTTCACTTGATCGATATGCCTGATACGCCTGACGTGTGGCTCAATTCCGAATTGGCAGCAAAATGGGCCAGAGTCCGCGCCGCACGCAGAGCCGTGACTGCAGCCCTCGAAGTGCAGCGAACCGACAAGGTGATCGGTGCGTCGCTCGAAGCTGCACCGGTTGTGCACATCGATGATGCAGATATGCTCGCCGCTCTCAAATCGGTTGTGTTCGAAGATCTTTGCATCACGTCGGCCATCTCATTGACCGCTGATCCGGCACCTGCCGAAGCATTTCATTTACCAGAAGTGCCGGGTGTCGGCGTGGTGTTTGAAAAGGCTGAGGGTGAGAAATGCCAGCGATGCTGGAAAATTCTGCCTGATGTCGGTGCGCACAGCCACGCAGGGGTGTGTGGGCGATGTGAAGAGGCGCTGGGCTGATCCAACGGCGGCTTGCCTGCGGACCTGTCTCGCCGGAAAGGTGATTACACAGCCAGTTGGACGATGGCGCAGTCAGCCAAAACGCCTCGGATCAATAACGGCGACATAGGTGTTGTGTATAACGGTCAGGCGCGGTGCCTGATGCCTGACCTGTAACTGCGGCAAGATTGAGCATTGCTAGTTTGCTTTTACTGTGATTGTTAGCGCTAACGGAAATTGAGTCTGAATCAGCCGAAGTGGTCATACGCTTGAAGAACGGTGCGCGAAGCCAGATGGTCGCGCGGGATTTGCACTTTTGGATTTGAAGATGCCGCTGACACAAAAGTGCAGACCATGGAGGCCAACATGACCCTGAATGACACCATCGCCCGTGTTACAGAGCGGATCGTGGCGCGCAGCAAGGGACCGCGCGGCGATTATTTGAATCGGATGAACGCGGCGCGGCAAAAAGGCCCGGCGCGGGCACACCTCAGTTGCAGTGGGCAGGCCCACGCCTATGCAGGTGCAGGGCCGGATCAGGGTGCTCTTGCCCAAGAAAGTGCAGGCAATCTGGGCATTGTGACCACTTACAACGACATGTTGTCGGCGCATCAGCCTTTCGAGCGGTTTCCGGAGCTAATCCGGGATGCCGCGCGCTCGGCAGGGGGCACGGCGCAGGTCGCGGGTGGCGTTCCTGCGATGTGCGATGGGATAACGCAGGGCGAACCGGGCATGGAGCTCAGCCTGTTTTCCCGTGATCTGATTGCGATGGCGACGGGAATCGCGCTGACCCATAACACTTTTGATGCAGCGGTTTACCTTGGGGTTTGTGACAAGATTGTGCCGGGTCTGGTTATCGGAGCACTGAGTTTTGGTCATATGCCAGCGGTGTTCCTACCTGCGGGGCCGATGACGTCTGGCCTGTCCAATGATGAAAAGTCCAAAGTACGGCAGCGGTTTGCTGCAGGCGAATGTGGGCGCGAAGAATTAATGAAAGCCGAAATGGGGGCCTATCACGGGCCCGGCACCTGCACGTTCTACGGAACCGCAAATACCAATCAGATGCTGATGGAGTTCATGGGGCTGCACCTGCCGGGTTCCAGTTTTGTGCAACCCAATTCGGGTCTTCGGGACGCTCTTACTCGCGCCGGGGCGCAGCGCGCCCTGGCGCTGTCAGACCTTGGATCAGAATACTTGCCAGTCGGCGAAATCCTTGATGAGCGTGCCTTTGTGAACGGGATCGTGGGTCTGAATGCCACTGGTGGGTCAACAAATCTTCTGATCCATCTGATCGCGATGGCCCGGGCAGCGGGAGTCATTCTGGACTGGCAGGATTTCTCGGAAATCTCGGATGTAACGCCGCTTTTGTCGCGAATCTATCCCAACGGTCTGGCGGACGTAAACCATTTTCATGCCGCGGGCGGGCTTGGGTATCTGATCGGTGAACTGCTGGGCGCGGGGCTATTACATCCGGACACCAAGACTGTCGCGGGTGGCGGGCTGGAGCGTTACACACAGGACCCGATATTGCGTGAGGACGAAGTTGTATGGACGCCAGGGTCGGGGGAAAGTCACAACCTCAAGATCGTGCGGCCTGCCATTGATCCGTTCCAGAAAACCGGTGGGTTGAAACGTCTCGCAGGCTCGCTTGGAAATGCTGTGATGAAGGTGTCTGCTGTGGCACCCGAACATCAGATTGTCGAAGCGCCGGTGCGGGTTTTTCATGATCAGGAAGAAGTCAAAGCAGTCTGTAAAGCAGGTGAAATCACCAGTGATACCGTTGTTGTCGTGCGTTTCCAGGGACCAAAAGCCAATGGTATGCCAGAATTGCACAGCCTGACACCGGTTCTGAAAAACCTGCAGGCGCGCGGAATAAACGTTGCGCTTGTCACCGATGGGCGGATGTCCGGGGCGTCAGGCAGCGTACCCGCCGCGATCCATGTCAGTCCAGAAGCGCTTGATGGCGGGGCTATTTCTAAGCTCGCGGACGGTGATGTTGTGCGGGTTGACGCGGTTGCAGGAACGCTCGACATCCTGACCAATGGTGTGCTTGAACGTAAAGCAGTTGTCGCGGACTTGGCGGAAAATGAATTTGGGCTAGGACGGGAACTGTTTGCGAATTTCCGTCGGATAGTCGGCCCGGCTGATACTGGCGCAAGCGTCTTTCACTCATAAGGAACATATAAATGACCCCACAAGACGCCAGCAAACGCGCCCGCGAAATCTGCGCTCTGGCCCCCATCATACCGGTTCTGGTCGTCAACGACGTGAGCCACGCCAAACCTCTGGCTTCGGCATTGGTCGCTGGCGGTCTGCCGGCGCTGGAAGTGACCTTGAGAACACCCGCAGCGCTTGAGGTCATTCGCGAAATGTCCAAGGTGCCGGGAGGTATCGTTGGGGCCGGGACGTTGATAACACCGGAAGACGTGCGCGCGGCCAAAGCCGCTGGAGCCACATTTGGTGTCTCACCCGGTGCCACTGCCGCGCTATTGGCGGCCTGCGAAGCCGAAGATCTCCCCCTGCTGGCCGGGGCGGCGACTGCGAGCGAGGCAATGTGGTTACTTGAGCGCGGCTACGATATGCTCAAGTTCTTTCCGGCGGAAGCCTCGGGAGGCGCACCGGCGCTTAAGGCGATTGGCGGGCCGCTTCCGCAGATCTCATTTTGCCCCACCGGTGGGGTCAGCCCGGAAAACGCATCGACCTATTTATCTTTGCCAAATGTTATTTGTGCAGGGGGAAGCTGGGTTGCGCCGGTAGCGCTTGTCGAGCAGGGGGGTTGGGCCGAGATTGAAGAATTAGCCAGAGATGCCAGTATGTTAAGCCGGTAGTTTTCTTTGTAGCCAAAGACGTGGATGGTCGCCCCAGAGCCGGGGCGGAAAGTGTTTTTTGAGGTGCGCCAAACCCGTCGGCTACTGACGTGATTTACGTTTTTGGTTGATATTAGGACAACTTCTGTCGATGTTCGCCGCTGGATCAGGATTTTGGATCAGGGCATTTGACCTCTTACAAGCGAACTTTCGACGGTAGGCGAGACATCCATTCGCGCGTGACCGAATTGGTCATTTTCGATTGCGATGGCGTGTTGATCGACAGCGAACTGATCAGTGCGCAGACCCTTATCACTTTGCTTTCAGACTTGGGTATCGACATCGATTCGGCATTTGTCCGGCAGCATTTTCTGGGACGAAGCTTTCCGACGGTAGCGAGGTTTGTCGACGATAGATTTGCGGTGAAGTTGCCTGCTTCTTTCGAAAGTGACTATCGCAAACAGCTTCTCGTGAACTTCGAAACAGATCTGAGACTTATGAATGGGGTTGGCAGCGTCTTGGACCAATTGTGCGTTCCCTACTGCTTGGCAACCAGCAGCAGCCCGGAACGCACTGAGAGAGCTCTCAGGCTGACCGGCGTCTTTGAGAGATTTGAGAACAGGATATTCACTGCGTCAGAAGTGGCCAACGGAAAACCCGCACCCGACTTGTTTTTGCATGCGGCGCGCCGCATGGAGGTCTTGCCCGAGCATTGCCTTATAATCGAAGACAGTGTTGTGGGTGTGCAGGCTGGGCTGGCAGCCGAAATGCCGATTTTTCGTTTTACAGGTGGGTCCCACTTGGCTGGCCTAAACGTGGACGTTTCGAACGCCGCTGATCTTGCGGATCGCGATGTCCAGCAATTCACCAGCTTTGATGAGTTCTTTGACTTAGTTCCCGACTTAAAGACAGTGAGATTGGCAAATAACAATGGCGAATAAGCAGGACAACGACGAGGCGACGGTTGATCTCGCGGCGAGGGCAGGCTGGATGTATTATCTTGGTGGTATGACCCAAGATCATATCGCGCGGGAATTGGGGATTTCGCGCCAACGTGCCCAGCGGTTGGTCGCGCGGGCTTCGGCTGATGGATTGATTGGAGTACGGCTGAACCACCCGATTGCTGCTTGTCTGGAATTGGAACGCGCATTGAAGGCGCGCTTTGGCCTGACGCTTGCACGGGTTGCACCGTCGTTGCCCGAAGGCGTGGACCCTGTGAAATCCATAGCACCAGTTGCGGCCAAAGAAATCGAGCGCATTCTGCGAAATAGCGAAGAGTTGGTTATTTCTCTGGGGACAGGGCGCACGTTGCGCAAAGTTGTTGATGAAATGCCGGCGCTTGATTTTCCGAAGCATAAACTTGTTTCCCTGATTGGAAATGCCTCGCGCGATGGGTCGGCTACGGTTTATCAGGTGATTATGCGCCTTGCGGACCGGGTGGGTGCGCGCCACTATCCGCTGGCACTGCCGCTCAACGCAGAAAACGAAGCGGATCGGGACTTTCACCTTGGGCTGCGGCATGTACAAACCGCGCTAAAATTGGCTCGTGAGAGTGACGTCGCCTTTGTTGGAATCGGTGATGTGTCCGAGACTGCGCCAATGATCGTCGATGGGTTCATCGGCAAATCTGAGATAGATGCTTTGTTGGCTCAGGGGGCCGTCGGCGAAATCGTAGGGTGGGCATTTGATAAAGACGGAAACTACTTCGAAGGCGGCTCAAACGCATTGATCAACGGCGTTCGCGCGGATGCTGCCGGATCGCCGGTTATTTGTATTGCTGCGGGCACGAGCAAGTACAAGGCACTTTCAGCCGCTCTGAAAGGCCGTCTTTTCTCTGGCTTGATCACCGACGAGACCAGCGCGCGCTTTTTGCTGGCATAATTCTGCACTAATTTGGGGCTTTCGCAAAAAACCGTTGACTCTATCAATTCAATAAGTGAGTAATTGTAACCACGGTGAGCAAAAGCTCACCACTCGTTTTGGGAGGAACTCATGATCTACACAGTAAGTCGCCTTATGGGCGCTTGCGCTATTGCAGCGCTGTCTACAGCTGCAACGGCAGAAACACTCACAATCGCAACCGTCAACAACGGCGACATGATCCGTATGCAGGGCTACACGGACGACTTCACCGCTAAAACCGGCCACGAGGTCGAATGGGTGACGTTGGAAGAAAATGTGCTGCGTCAGCGGGTAACAACTGACATTTCGACCAAAGGCGGCTCGTTCGACATCACGACAATCGGTATGTACGAAACGCCAATCTGGGGCGCCAACGGCTGGCTCATCCCTCTCGATGATCTGTCCGAAGAGTATGATGTCGATGATATCCTACCTGCAATGCGCAGTGGTCTTTCGCACGATGGTACGCTCTATGCGGCTCCGTTTTATGGCGAAAGCTCGATGGTCATGTATCGCAAAGACCTGATGGAAAAGGCCGGACTTGAAATGCCGGACGCTCCGACTTGGGACTTCATCCGCGAAGCCGCGGCAGCCATGACGGATCGCGACAATGAGATCAACGGTGTTTGCCTGCGCGGCAAGGCCGGTTGGGGTGAAGGCGGAGCCTTTATCACGGTAACGGCAAACTCATTCGGTGCTCGTTGGTTTGACGAAGACTGGAATGCTCAATTCGATCAGCCCGAATGGGCCAATGCTTTGAACTTCTATGTGGGACTGATGACCGAATCAGGCCCTCCCGGATACGCCACCAACGGGTTCAATGAAAACCTGTCGTTGTTCCAGCAGGGCAAGTGCGGCATGTGGATCGATGCCACTGTTGCGGCGTCCTTTGTGACCAACCCGGACGATTCTACCGTGGCCGACAAAGTTGGATTTGCTCTGGCTCCTGATACCGGACTTGGCAAACGTGCCAACTGGCTCTGGGCTTGGGCGCTTGCAATTCCTGCCGGCACCCAGAAAGAAGCTGCAGCCAAGCAGTTCATCGAATGGGCCACCTCCAAGGACTACATCGAACTGGTAGCGGCCAAAGAAGGCTGGGCCAACGTTCCTCCCGGCGCACGGACCTCGCTGTATGAGAATCCGGACTACCTGGCTGTTCCTTTCGCACAGAAGACTCTGGACTCGATCAATGCGGCCGACCCGTCAAATCCGACAGTTAAGCCGGTACCTTATGTCGGCATCCAGTTTGTCGCTATCCCAGAGTTTGCAGGTATTGCAACCGAGGTGAGCCAAGAGTTCTCGGCGGTCTATGCAGGCCAGCAAACTGTAGAAGAAGCGTTGGCTAAAGCTCAGGCTCTGACCAACGATGCAATGGAAGCAGCCGGCTACAAGTAAGCGCTGCACCTGACTACCGGGGGGCGGCGCGCCCGCCCTCTGGACGCAAACCACCAGTAACCTTCGACTGATTATTTCCGGGCGGCCTTGAGTCCGCCAACAGAGGAGATGTGTTATGGCGACCAAACAATCCCGATCCGCAGCCAGAATAATGATGGCACCCGCTGTGATCCTTCTCTTAGGTTGGATGTTGGTGCCGCTGACGATGACTATTTGGTTTTCGTTTCGCAAATATCTGCCTCTGCGCGGCGGCGACTTGGGCTGGGCCGGATTCGACAACTATACAAGGTTTATCACCTCCAGCGCATTCTGGCCAAGTGTGCAGGCAACGTTGATCATTGTCGGTGGCGTGCTCATAATCACGCTTGTTCTTGGCGTCATTCTGGCCTTGTTGCTGGACCAGCCCATGTGGGGGCAGGGCATCGTTCGGATTCTTGTGATTGCGCCCTTCTTTGTGATGCCAACGGTCTCGGCGCTGGTCTGGAAAAACATGTTCTTGGATCCGGTCAACGGGCTCTTTGCTTATGTTTGGAAGTTCTTTGGCGCTGAACCCGTTATTTGGCTTAGCCAAGCGTCAATGCAATCGATTATCATGATCGTGAGCTGGCAATGGCTGCCTTTTGCGACGTTGATCCTGCTGACCGCAGTGCAATCACTCGATAGCGAGCAAATGGAAGCTGCAGAGATGGATGGGGCGCCATTCATGAGCCGGTTCTGGTACCTCATACTGCCGCATTTGGCGCGCGCAATCACAATTGTGGTGTTGATTCAGACGATTTTTCTGCTGTCTATATTTGCAGAAATTTTCGTAACCACCGGCGGTGCATTCGGCACCAAGACACTCTCCTACCTGATCTTCCAGCGGGTGCTGGAAAGCCAGAACGTAGGGCTCGGGTCCGCGGGCGGTGTCTATGCCATCATTCTTGCCAACATTGTTGCCATCTTCCTGATGCGCATCGTCGGCAAAAACCTAGACGCGTGAGGAGCAAATTATGGCACGTGCTGTCACCAGTAATCGCAAGGCTCTAAATACCGCAATCGCCTGGACAATTGGTCTCGTGATCTTCTTCCCGATCTTGTGGACGATCCTGACCAGCTTCAAAACCGAAGCCCAGGCCATCAGTAACCCACCTGTTTTCCTGTTCTTTGATTGGACTCTTGAAAACTATGCCGTTGTTCAGGAGCGCTCGAACTATATGCGCTTCCTCTGGAACTCGGTCATCATCGCCGGTGGATCGACGATACTGGGTCTTATCATCGCGGTACCGGCTGCTTGGTCTATGGCCTTCGTGCCCTCAAAATGGACGAAAGACATCCTGCTCTGGATGCTCTCGACAAAAATGCTGCCTGCTGTGGGTGTTCTCTATCCGATGTACCTGATCTTCATCAAAATGGGGCTTCTGGATACTCGCACTGGCCTGACGATCATATTGATGCTGATCAATTTGCCGATCATCGTCTGGATGCTCTACACCTATTTCAAGGAAATCCCCGGCGAAATTCTGGAAGCCGCCCGGATGGATGGCGCGTCGCTACCCAAAGAGATCATTTATGTACTGACGCCTATGGCCGTGCCGGGCATTGCATCTACCATGCTGTTGAATTTCATCCTCGCTTGGAACGAAGCGTTCTGGACTCTCAATCTGACAGCGGCAAAGGCAGCCCCTTTGACGGCATTCATCGCCAGTTATTCCAGTCCTGAAGGGCTCTTTTACGCCAAGCTATCGGCGGCCTCGACAATGGCCATCGCACCAATTCTCATTTTGGGCTGGTTCAGCCAGAAACAACTCGTTCGCGGCCTGACGTTCGGCGCGGTAAAGTAAAGGAATACGACCATGGGAAGCATTACACTCAACAAAGTCTCCAAAAGCTTCGGTGACGTGCAGGTCATTCCGCCGCTTGATCTGGAAATCAATGATGGCGAGTTCGTTGTTTTTGTCGGCCCGTCCGGTTGTGGCAAGTCGACTCTGCTGCGATTGATTGCTGGTCTCGAAGACCTCAGCGGTGGATCGATCGACATCAACGGCGTAGACGCCACCGACGCCTCGCCGGCCAAACGCGGTCTGGCAATGGTGTTTCAATCTTATGCGCTTTACCCGCACATGACGGTCCGCAAGAATATCATGTTTCCGCTGAAGATGGCGGGCATGGATCTGGTTGAGGCCAACAAACGTATCGACGGGGCGGCCAAGGTATTGAACCTCACGGATTACCTTGATCGGCGCCCGGGCCAACTATCGGGTGGGCAACGGCAGAGAGTTGCAATTGGCCGCGCGATTGTACGCGAACCTTCGGCGTTCTTGTTTGATGAACCTCTGTCAAACCTTGATGCGTCGTTGCGTGTGAATATGCGTCTGGAAATCTGTGACCTCCACAAAACCCTTGCCACGACGATGATCTATGTGACCCATGATCAGGTCGAAGCGATGACCATGGCGGACAAAATCGTGGTTCTTCATGATGGGTATATCGAACAGGTCGGCAGTCCACTGGAGCTTTACAAAAATCCGGTCAACAAGTTTGTGGCTGGGTTTATTGGAAGTCCAAAAATGAACTTTATCACCGGCCAGTCTGCAAAAAGCCGTGATGCCGATAGTATCGGTATTCGTCCCGAACACCTTACTGTTTCCAGTGAAAAAGGCGAATGGGAGGGGATTGTTGGTGTTTCGGAGCATCTGGGATCGGACACCTTCCTGCATGTCAAAGTGGACGGCATAGGCTCGGTCAACGTGCGCGCCAGCGGTGAGCTTAAGGCAACCTATGGCGCCACGATTTTCCTGACACCACTAGAGGATAAAATTCATCGTTTCGGCGCGGATGGATTATCAATTTGAGCCGTCTGAACGGCAAAACGGCCCTTATTACCGGGGCCGCCCGAGGGATCGGGCTGGCCTTCGCGGCTGCCTACATCCGCGAAGGCGCAAAAGTCGTTCTTGCAGACATCGACCTGGAAGCGGCCCAGAGCGCGGCGGGCAGATTGGGCCAGTTGGCCTGCGCCGTTGCGCTGGACGTGACGGATCAGGCATCAATCGATGCTTGTGTGGCAGAGACAATCGAGAATGTTGGCCATATTGATATTCTGATCAACAACGCAGCGGTGTTTGATATGGCGCCGCTTAGCGACATCACCCGCGCGAGCTACGAGCGGCTGTTTTCGATCAATGTCGCGGGCCCATTATTTGTCATGCAGGCCGTGGCGCGCGCGATGGTCGCACGGGGTGAAGGTGGCAAGATCATCAATATGGCGAGCCAGGCAGGTCGCCGCGGAGAACCGCTTGTTGCAGTTTATTGCGCGAGCAAGGCCGCCGTTATCAGCCTGACACAGTCCGCCGGTCTCAACCTGATCCCGCACGGCATTAATGTGAATGCCATCGCGCCGGGGGTCGTCGACGGTGCTCACTGGGATGAAGTCGATGCTTTGTTCGCAAAATACGAAAACCTCGCTCCGGGTGAAAAGAAAAAGCAAGTGGGGCAGGCTGTTCCGTTTGGTCGGATGGGCGCTCCTGACGACCTGACCGGGATGGCGGTCTTTCTGGCCACTGACGAGGCCAAGTACATCGTCGCCCAGACATTTAATGTCGACGGCGGAAACTGGATGAGCTGAAATGGTAAAGTTGAGCACAAAAACCCTGCCGGAGATTTCGAAGGTTGCGACAGTCCCGGGATTTGACCGCAGCCAACTTCAGCCGGGCATTGTACATGTTGGTGTGGGTAACTTTCACCGGGCACATCAAGCGGTATATCTGAACGAGCTATTGAATTTGGGCGGTGATCCGGCATGGGGGATTCGAGGGGCAGGGGTGCGCGCGCCCGATGCGCTCATGCGCTCGCAATTGGCAGAACAGGACTGGCTTTATTCTGTCGTCGAAGTTGATCACGATGACCTGAAGGCGACGGTGATCGGCAGCATGATTGACTTTCTTCCAGTGCACCCAGCCGATAACGCCCCCATTATCAATGCGATGTCCAATCCCGAAACCCGCATTGTTTCGTTGACCGTGACCGAAGGCGGATATTTTGTTGACAGCGCAACGGGCACCTTTGACCTCACCCATCCCGCCGTGAAAGCCGATATCGCAACGCCCGGACAAGGTCAGACTATTTTTGGCGCGATTGTCACCGCCCTGGCTGCGCGCCGGGTTGAGGGTGTCGCGCCTTTCACGGTCATGTCTTGTGACAACCTGCCCGGAAATGGCGATGCCACGAGGGATGCGGTTCATGGCATCGCAGAAGCGATCAATCCTGATCTTAAGAAATGGATCGCAGAACATGTGACATTTCCGAATGCGATGGTTGATCGCATTACCCCCGCGACCGGTGAACGAGAACGCCGGATGTTGTCCCAATTTTTGGAGATCGAGGACAACAGTCCGGTGTTCTGCGAACCCTTCCGTCAGTGGGTCTTGGAGGAGAAATTCGCTAACGGTCGCCCCGATCTGGAAACTGTGGGTGTGACCTTCACGGACGACATCCACGATTTTGAGAAGATGAAGATTCGAATCCTGAACGGCGGCCACGCCATTCTTGCCTACCCAGCGGCCATGTTGGCGGTTGAGTTTGCCCATGACGCGATCGCAACGCCGTTCCTCAGGGATTTCTTGCGTAAGGTGATCGAGGATGATGTTCTTGAGTTTGTACCCGCTGTGTCGGGATTTTCGCCGCCGCAATATCTTGATCTGATCTGTGGACGCGTTGCCAATCCCGGCGTGGCAGATACGATTGCGCGGCTATGTTTTGATGGATCAAACCGCCAGCCCAAGTTCACTATTCCTTCGATCCGCGATAATCTGGTGGCGGGCAAGGTGCCGGTCGGTCTTGCGCTCAGCGCGGCACTCTGGTGTCGGTATTGCGCCGGTCGAGACGATGCTGGTGCGCCCATTGCAGACAACGACCCAAACTGGTCCGGCCTGCAATCCGTTGCGATTGCGGCCCAGTCGGACCCTGCCGTCTGGCTGGACCAAACAGAGATCTACGGAGACGTCGGCACCAATGCCGCCTTCCGGGAAGTGTTTTCAGCCTGCCTCACGCAGTTGCAGAATATTGGGGCCGAGGCTGCAATCCGTCGCTATCTTGATGGATATAATATGACAACCGGATCAATTGCTGGCCAAGCCCGCAGGTAAAGGGGCCTCGCGTCGACCGCAGGTTTGACATGTCAGTTTTGTTACCGTTATCAGCGAAGTGACGAACAGCGGCTTCGGGCTGTCACGGCTGGGCTTGATGGGGAGTAGATTGATGATTTTGTGTTGTGGTGAAGCTTTGATCGATATGATCCAGTCCGTCACAGATACAGGTGAACCCTGCTTTACCCCACATTCGGGTGGTGCTGTATTTAACACGGCAATTGCGTTGGGGAGATTGCGGGCGCCAAGCTCTTTTTTAACTGGCCTGTCGACCGATCTGTTCGGTGATCAATTGCGGCTTTCGCTGTCGGACAGCCACGTTGATACAAGTCTGGCAGTGATTTCGAATAAGCCAACGACGCTTGCTTTTGTTCGGCTCGCCGACGGTCAGGCCAGCTATACATTCTATGATGAAAACACTGCGGGTCGTGAATTGCGCCCTGCACAACTGCCGACGTTGCCCGATGAAGTAAACGCATTGTATTTTGGCGGGATCAGCCTGATCAACGAACCCTGCGCAGAATTCTATGCGGCCCTCGCCACACGCGAGGCCGCCAGACGTGTAGTGGTTTTGGATCCCAATATTCGAGTCGGGTTTGTTCAGGATGCAGATCGCTACCGAGCGCGTTTGAACCGGATCATTGCTAAGACGGATATTCTCAAAGTGTCGGATGAAGATCTTGGTTGGATCGTTTCGGGGCCGAGCGCGCTCAGGGAAAAGGTTCAGCGTCTGCTAAAATCCGGACCCAAGATGGTCATACTGACCAAAGGCAGCG
>RCNB010001651.1_pt1 | contig 13911 bp, 13 predicted proteins | sample 2041321 | NCBI WGS metagenome assembly RCNB01 (sample SAMN09708232, study PRJNA481090) | Marine sediment metagenome, whole genome shotgun sequencing project. | reverse complement strand
TTTTTAAGTAACAAATTAGACTACAAAGATACATATAATTATATTTGAATTTCAATAGATAGATTAGAGTTTATGGCAAGTTTTGGAAAATGGTTGGGTGCGAGTTTAGGTTGGTCTTTTGGTGGGCCTATAGGCGGAATTTTAGGTTTTGTTGTAGGGACGTTTATAGATGGCTTTTCAGAGGCTGATATTAAAGGTTACCGACAAGGAATACCTCAAGGAAATAAGAGAAATTCAAGCACGAGCTCAGGTGATTTTGAGATTAGTTTATTAATCTTGTCTTCAGTCGTAATTAAAGCTGATGGTAATATCGATAGACGGGAGTTAGATTTTGTACGCCAAAATTTTGTGAATATGTTTGGTGCAAGTCGTGCTAACAGAGCCTTTAAATTATTTAAGGGGATCATTAAGAAAGATGATATTTCTTCACGTCAAGTATGTATACAGATACGCGAACATATGGATCACGCGGCACGTCTGCAATTATTACATTTTTTATTTGGTATCGCTAAAGCCGATGGTTTAGTCGGTGAATTGGAGATTGAATGCATTCGAAAAATATCGATGTATTTGTATATAAGTAGTAGAGATTTTGAATCTATTCAAGCCATGTTCTACAATAAGAATGATACGGCAAATGCGTACAAAATATTAGAAATTACCAAGGAGGCTACCAATAACGAGGTAAAAAAAGCCTATCGTAAGATGGTCAAGAAACATCATCCCGATAAAGTACGTCATCTAGGAGAAGAATATCAAAAAGGTGCCGAAGATAAATTCAGACAAATACAAAAAGCATACGAGCAAATTCAAAAAGAACGAGGGATGTGATTGTTTTATTAGGAGTTAGGAGTTGTCATTCTTTCATATCCAGGAATCTAGGTAACTAATATGATCTTACAAATACAAATCCAAACTCTTCGGGCCTTCTAAGACAGTCTTTATAATTTTAGTTTGGTCTTTAGCATCAATACTCGTATGCCATTTTACCAATGATATTTCTAAATCTTTAATTTCTATACCAATAATAGAATTTGGGTGCACACAACTACCGTCATTGAAATAAGGTAAATCGCCCGGTTCTGGAAAACGTGGCCGATGTGTGTGCCCTGCAATCACCATTTGATTGTTATTTTTATGCATCCAATCTTTTAGCTTTCGCTCGACTTTGATAAGGTTTTTATAGTTTTTTGCCGGGCTCGTAGGATCTTTTACATTGAAATATTTCTGTAGCGGCATCCAAAAATAACGCACAAAAAAACGACTTACTTTCCAAAACTTATAATTCAGCCAATCGGCTTGATGCCCGTGAATCAAGAATATTTTTTTACCTGTATTTTCGATATGTAAGAGGATGCTTTCATGAAACTCTAGATCAAATAACTTTTCTTTTGCCTCGATATTCTTTGGTGGAAAGATTTTATAAAAAATTTTTTCTACCGTGAGTGGATCGCTAAAAATCATGTCATGGTTTCCCCAAAGTAAGTGCAGTCGCTTCTTCTCATGAAACAGTTTTAACAATTCAAATACACTCTTATGTGCTTTATAAATAGGTTCAAACGAATAGTTCTCCCATAATTCGATACCGTCACCCAATTCTATATAGGTATAATCTTCTTCATAGTATTGTTGTATTGCATCTGTATAAATTTCCATATTGTGAGTGAAATCATCAGCATAACTATTGTCGCCTTTGTGTACGTCACTGAAGAAAATAAGCTTGGTGTCACAATTAATGGTAATAGGCTTCGCTTTTTTAAAAGCATTATCGAGAATAGAGTGCATCATATGATGATTGTAGTTTGATGATTACCAAATTACTGAAAATTAGGGTTGCTTACAAAACTATCATCCGATAGTGAGCGTAAGAAAGCTTTCAAGTCTGTTTTATCTTGTGAAGTTAATTGCACGCCTCCTTGTGCTACCTTTTTCATTAACGGATCAATAGTGGGTGATTGAACTAAGCCCTCACTATAATGATCGATCACTTCGTCTATAGTGGCAAAACGACCATCATGCATATAAGGAGCGGTGAATTTTAGATTGCGTAATGAAGGAGATTTAAACTTGCCATTATCTGAGGGGTCGCCACTTACTGCACCTAAACCAAGATCTGTAAAAACGGCATCTAAACCATTATTGTGAAAAATATTGTCGGTCCATAATGGATTGTTATTACTTCCATGGCAATGAAAACAATCGCCTCTAGCTTCATCCATAAACACATCAAATCCGTTTAATTCTGATGCTGTTAAAGTGACTTCACCTAATAAGTGTTTGTCAAATCTAGAATTGCCAGAGATTAAAGTACGTTCAAATTGAGCCAGTGCCTTAGTGACCAATGTAGAATCTATAGCGATGGTGCCAAATGCTTGAGAAAATAAGGTAGGGTACTCAGGGTGGCTTTCTAACCTTTCGCCGACCTCTTTCCAATCACTATGTAACTCAATAGGGTTAGAAACTGGTTCTAAGGCTTGTCTCTCTAAGCCTAATTCTTTACCATCCCAGGTAAAGCGTTCATCAAAATTCCACGCAAGATTGAATAAGGGCATTGAATTTCTGCTGCCAAAGATACCGTCGACACCGGCACTAAAAGGAGTGTCATCAGTAAAGGCTTTTTCAGGTGCGTGACAGCTTGCACAGGCCTGACTGTTATCTTTCGAGAGTATCTTATCAAAGAATAATTTTTTACCCAAGGCGATGCCTTCTTCCGTTAACGGATTATTAGTTGGAATTACCGGGGCAATTAATTTATCTTGAAATAAAGTTGGTATTTCTAAACTTGCTGGCATCGGAGTATAGACGTCTGGCATACCTTCAGAGGCACACGCGCCTAAGCTGAGTACGATAAAAGAACTATATATCCAATTTTTCATCTTAATTCGTCACATTACCAAGGCTAAAAACATTTTGCCCATTTTCATTCATTAAAATTTGTGCATCAAAATTTGGCATTAGCACCGTGTTTAAAACGTTTAAATCCCATGTGTTTGGGTTTTTAAACCATTCAGCAATGTTCATTTTGACTTCTACGGTGGCGTCTTTTGTAATATTTATAGAACCTAAATTCACGGTAAAAAAAGTATCTTGAAAAATAAGATTATCAGGATCAGTACGATTTACAGCCCTAATTACGTGATAGTTAAAATTTTCAGGAAACGATTCATTACCTATATATTTTCCATCGAACTGCATAAAATGATAACCACCACCCAGCATACCTGGTACATTCCATGAAGCACTATTTAAATCAGGATAAACACCATCTTGATTGTCAACATTATTAAATCCAAAATTGAAGGAAATAGTATAATTACCTGTATTTATTCTTTCAGGTAATGCTATAGATAGATTTTGATCATTGGTAAAGTCAACTAAATTATAAGCATCAAAAGTTGAAGTACCACCGTCATCGTCAGTAAGCGTAATTCGTGAAATGAGATAACGCAGTCTTTCTATACTTAAGATTTCTCCGTTGGCATTTCTAAATTTTATACTATTAAAATCGCCATTGCCTACTTCTTCATCATCCCAATTATGGGTAAATTTTATAGTCACTTGTGCAGTTGAAATAGTATCATCACTATCACAAGAAATAAAACTTACAATGGTAAGTATAAGAGCGAAAATCAGTTTATTCTTCATCTATTTTTATAATTAAAGTGTCTGTAAAGCCTTTATTTTCAGTAATATCATTATTAGAACTGCTCGAATCACCAACGGTGATAATACTCCCGTTTTGCAATTGTGTAACACCGTAAGCAAAATCTATTTCGGTGCCACCAATTGACTGTTGCCATAGTAGCTTACCAGCCGCATCAATTTTCACCATCCAAACATCATTTTGGCCTTTATTTTCTGTCACATCAATGTCGGCACTTCTAGAGCTCCCAACAATTATGAAACCATTATCTTGGGTATTGGCAAGTGATCTTGCAGCGTCAAAATTGGTGCCTCCAAAATTCTTTTCCCATAGCATGTCGCCTTCAGGGTTCATTTTAACAATCCAAACGTCTGCGGCCCCGTGCTGATTTGTAATATCTTGATCGCTACTTCTAGTTTCACCCGCTAGCATAAAATTACCATCTGTGGTGTTTTTTATGGTATATGTTGTTTCTATTTCATTTCCGCCTAATGATTTTTCCCAAAGTAGTTGTCCGATTTTGTCAATTTTCACAACCCAATAATCATAGCTGCCTTTGTTGTTATTAATATCGACATCGGCACTATCTGAAGAGCCAACTAAAATAAAGCCATCATCGGTTTCAATGGCATCATAGCATGTTTCAGTATTGGTGCCACCAAAATAGTTACGCCAAACGGTATTGCCATTGGCATCTAGTTTTAGTGCCCAATAATCACCACCAGCATGTTTGAAATTTTCATTACCCAATCCGCCAGAAGCACTAACATCTAAAATACCACTTATAAAATACCCGCCATCTGTGGTTTGTAATATTGATGATCCCTGGTCTGCACCTGAAAACCCAATACTTTTTTGCCATAAAATTGAGCCAAAAGCATCTAGTTTTAGTATCCAAATGTCTTGGAACCCTGCGTTTTCTGATGCATCTTCATCGCTGCTTTTACTAGAACCAATTAAAGCATAGCCTCCATCGGTGGTCTGAATAATTTTTTCTCCTCGATCGTCATTGCTTCCTCCATAGGTTTTTTGCCATTGCAATTCATCATTTGCGTTGAATTTTAACAACCAATAATCATACTGTGCGGTCGGTTTATCTGTAATATCACCATCATTGCTTTGTGAAAATCCCAATACGGCATAACCCCCATCATCGGTTGAAATTACAGAGCGAGCACCATCATTTTTAGAACCACCAAATGTCTTCACGAGTTTTACTACGGGTATTTTGACCGTTGAAATAATTGTGCTTTCAGTACAGCCAGATAGTATGAAAATCGTGCTTAATAAGCAACAAAGTTTAGAGGCGCTTTTAACTAACATAGTTCAACTATTTCTTTTTTACTATAAACAAACCGCTATTAATATCACTGATGACAATATTTCCGCTAGAAAAATAAGGGTAAACATTCCAAACGCCGTTAAAACTTGCGCCGTTGCTTGATGGAAACGTATCAAAAAATCCAATTTCATTTAATGTTCCACTTGCAATATTTGAAATATCTAGCATACGAATACCAGCAGTATAGTTAGCTAAATAAAAGGTGTTACCTTTTACATAACCATTGTGATCTATCGCATTTGTTGTACCATCATATTGTGCTTTTAAAGTGGGGTTGTCTAAATCTGTAAAATCGAAAATTAATGTCCTCGTACTTCCACCAAAATTTTGCTCATCGAGTTCATCCCCTAAAATAAAATATTTTTGATCTTCAGTAAACCAACCTTGGTGTGTATATCCTACATTACTATATGAAATGGTTGAAATTCTTTGCGGATTATCTTTATCTGTCACATCGACAATGGCAATTTCATTTTCGTTGCTACCAATTAAAATTTCTCTGCCTGTAAAATCAGTATCTGGCCCAGTATAAGTAACTACTTGTGCATCGTGACTGTATGAGTCATCACCATAACCGCCTTCGTCTATGGGGTTTTTAGGGTCTTTAATATTAATAAACAATGGCCCACCGCGGTAGGTACCATTTCTACTTGTTCCTACAGCATAGGCATACCCAGAAGTTTCATTTATTACGATATTGTGTGCACTTCCAAATCCGTTGTATTGTGTGTCAGCATTAAATGTTTGAGGTGTATTGCTTACATCTCTCAACCTCGTTAAATCGAACACTTGCATTCCATGATTTCTCGCCTCACTTACAATGAAAGCGTGATTTTCATACACTTTTACATCTCTCCATGAGATACTCTCCGTGGCCGTTGGCAATTTGCCAATATAAATAGCTTCGTTTGGGTTTGTAATATCAATAAAAGCAACGCCGTTATTTAATCCCATTAAGGCGTATTCTTTTCCAGTAGCACTATCTGTCCACCCCCAAGAATCATTGCCAGAAGCAGCTTCCAAAATATTTAAAGGAATATGTAATAACAAGTCATAATCATTACATGGATACGCCCCTGCAAAGCCACCAGAACATGGTTGTGTTGGGAAACTAAAAGTGGTATCACAAGCATCACCCACGCCATCATTATCACTATCTTCTTGGTCAGGATTCGCAATATCAACACAATTATCATTGATATCTAAAATGCCATCCTCATCAGTGTCTAGAGGAGGGGTATCATCATCGTTACAAGCGCTAACAAATAGAAACGCTATAATTATGATAGAAATTGTTGAGATATAACTCCTTTTTTTGAGCATGAACCGATATTTAGATTTATAAACATTATCAAAAACCATGCAATATTGCTAAAAAAGTAAGATTTTTGCACAGGGAAGCAAAAGTATCAATTTCTAAACCCTAAAAAGAATAATTGATGTTAAAAGACAAGAATGAAGAAAGAACCTCGTTAGCAGAATTAGGCGAGTTTGGATTGATAAAACATTTGACAGATCACATTAAGTTGCAGCATAAATCAACTGTGAAAGGCGTTGGAGATGATGCGGCTGTACTCAAATTCAATAAGAAGCAACTTGTATTGACCACTGACTTATTGGTAGAAGGAGTACATTTTGATTTGTCTTATATGCCCTTAAAACATTTAGGCTATAAAGCGGTCATGGTAAACCTGTCTGATGTGTATGCTATGAATGCTAAGGCTACTCAAATTACAGTTTCTATTGCAGTATCAAATCGATTTCCGCTAGAGGCTATTGAAGAGTTATATTCGGGTATTTATTTGGCCTGTAAATCATATACTGTTGACCTTGTTGGAGGAGATACTACATCTTCCACAAAAGGCTTGTTGATTAGCATTACTGCTGTAGGAGAAATAGACGAAAAAGATGTAGTGTACAGAAGCGGTGCAAAGCCAAATGACCTATTAGTAGTGTCGGGTGATTTAGGTGCTGCTTATCTAGGTCTACAAGTATTAGAACGTGAAAAGCAAGTATTTCAGGCGAATCCAAATGCACAACCAGATTTAGAGAATTATAGCTATTTAGTAGAACGTCAATTAAAGCCTGAAGCTCGAAAGGATATTTCGAAATTATTAAAAGACTTAGCCGTAAAACCAACTGCTATGATTGATATTAGCGACGGACTTTCTTCTGAAATCATTCATATTTGTCAACAAAGTAAGGTAGGCTGTAACTTATTTGAAGATAAAATTCCTTTAGATCAACAAGTAATATCTACGTGTGAAGAGTTTAAAATTGATAGCACCATGGTTGCTTTAAGTGGAGGAGAAGATTATGAGCTGTTATTTACTGTCGATCCTGCTGATTATCCGAAAATCAAGGGAAATCCAAATTTAACCGTTATTGGTCATATGACCGAAGAAAATGATGGTATGCATTTAGTGACACGCGCCAATCAAAAGATACCATTGACAGCACAAGGTTGGAATTCGTTGATAAAATAAGGTTGAATTATTGTTTGATACTTCAACCTTCTGATACTTGATCAAGTATTAAATTAAATTACTTCATAAGTAATTCATTTAACAAATTTTCAAGTTCTTCTCTATGCACATTCTTAGCAATAATTTTTCGATTCTCATCGATCAAATAATTATCTGGTAAAGCGGTTACTGCATAATCAAAAGCAGCAGGTGTTTTAAAACGTTGCAGTGAAGAAACATTAGTCCAGCCACGATTGTCTTTTTCTAAAGCTGCTAGCCAGAGTTGTTTTTTGTCATCTAAGGAGACTCCATAGATATCAAAATTTTCACGCGTATATTTTGTGTAGAGTTCATTTAAACCGGCGCTCTCTCTGCGACATGGGCCGCACCAACTTGCCCAAAAATCGATGAGGATATATTTCGATTTTATCGATGCTAAATTAACTTGCTCTCCATCTGAGGTTTGCATTGAAATACCTGCTGCTTGGCCACCGATGGCAGTTTGCTGTAATCGCGTTACTTTTTCTCGTAATTTTTTAGCGATGCCTAAATTAGGATGTGCCCTTTCATAAGCAGTGGCTAACGAATCAAATAATGGTAAATTTTTAGCCCCTTTCCAGCGAATCGACGTCGCATACAAGCCTAAAGAAGTACCCATATTTTGAGTTATATAATCATTTAACTCTCGTAGGTGCAATTCATAATTTGTGAGTTCTAATAAACCTAGTTCAGCAAGCTTTTCAACATCAGGCTCATCTTCCTTTTTTAATGCGGTGATGTCTCGACGTACCGATTCTACCAATCGATCTAAAGAGGCTATCCTAAAATTTTCGTACGCATGTAATGCATCCGTATCTGTTGATCCCGTTACTTGTACAGATGTACTTTCTTGAGCATATTTAGAAATAGTAACGGTTAGACTTTGATTTGTATTAATAGCTAGCGCTACTTTTTCTTTATTGGGGAGTAGCAAGCTGTAGAGGTAGGGTTCTTCATCATAAGACACTTGGAAGTTGCCTTTTTCATTCACATTGATTGTATCAATTACATCCACTATTTGACGTTCTATGTCGGTTTCTTTTTGAAGAATAATAAAATCAGCTTTCGCTGGAGAAATACTACCATTTATGGTAAAAGTTTTAGGCACTTCTTTGGCACAAGACGCCATGAATATTACCAAAAATAGAAATAATATAGCTTTTATATGATACTTCATCGTATGTTGATTTATTGGGTTACTAGACGTTAGCCGATGCATTTAATTACAAAGTTTAACAAATGTTTTGAGTGCCTTTAAGGTACCATCAAAATTTTCAATATGACTCATATGCCCATCGGGTAATTCGACAACGTAAATTGGGGCATTTTTGGTTTGTTCTATAATCGAATGGAATTCTAATACCGGGTCTTTTTTACCGAGGATTATCATTTTTTTATAGGGTGAAAAATGCAATAAAACTTCGCGATCGTTTCTAATTTTCATACCTTCTAAGGCCGCCACAATGCCCTGTAAAGGTGTTTTGAGCGCTTCTTTTTTTATGTGTTTGATTTCTTCAGAAAAAATAGTTCTGTTTTTTGGTCTAAATAACGCACTAATAGACATGCGGACAAATATCTTGTAGTTTTGTTTTACTGCTTTTATAGCCCGATCTCTATTTTTTCGTTTTTCATCAGTATCCGCACTGGCTGTTGAATTTAATAGGCAGAGACCTTTCAAGGCATCTGGGTTTGCTTCCGCGAAAGCGAGTGCTACATAACCTCCCATAGAATGACCAATAAAAATGGAACGTCGAATTTTTAAGTGTTGTAACACGGCCCTTACCGCTGCTGCCATTGCTTCCATGGTATGAATATAACCTATGCAACTCGTGCCGCCATGACCCAATAAGTCAATAGAAATTACCCTATAACGTTTTGAAAGTATTGCAATAAATGGGTCCCACATAGCTGCATTTTCTAGAAAACCATGCAGTAAGACAAGGGTAGATCCTTTACCGTTATCCGTGTAAAAAATATTGATTCCTTTATTTTGTAAAATCATTTTAAACTATCTTGGGCAAAGATAATTTTTATGCATGAACAAAACTAAAGTAACATTTATATTTGGCTTTGCAGTTTTTGCAGCATTTTTCGGAGCGGGTAATTTAATTTTACCCCCATTACTTGGTTTTAATTCTGGCCCTGACTGGTGGTTAGTAGCTACTGGGTTTATAATATCAGCAACGGTCATTCCGTTACTGGCCTTATTTGGTCATGCAAAATTACAAGGCACTATGTTAGATTTTGGCAATAAAGTGTCACCAACATTTAGCTTTCTATTTTGTCTATGTGTGTATACTATTGCAATTACGTTACCCGTTCCGCGAACAGCCGCCGTAACCCATGAAATGGCGATACAGCCATTTTTAGGTACTAGTTCATTATTAACGAGTAGTATTTATTTTGTATTGGTATTTGTATTTGCAATGAACAGAAATAATATTATTGAAATACTTGGAAAGTATTTAACACCATTCATTGTTCTAATTTTATTGGCAATTATTGGTATAGGTATTTTTTCTTCACCAGATATAATGAGTGCATCTTCATTAGAAACACCAATTATTGGCGGATTGCTAGAGGGTTATCAAACGTATGATGCGTTGGCAGGTTTATTGACAGGAGGGATCGTTATAATTTCGATTAATAATTACCAACCAAATATGTCTTTTGAAGATAAAAAAAGTATGATTGCAAAATCTGGATTTATAGCCATGTTTGGTTTATTTATTATTTATGCCGGATTAATTTTTATAGGCGCTAAGTATAATGCTGAATTTGCAGCTGATATTTCTAGAACTGAACTGCTTTCGGGATTATCGATTAAAACATTAGGAAATATTGGTTCTATATTTTTAAGCGTATTGGTTGCTTTAGCATGTTTTACAACAGCTGTCAGTATTATTGTTGGTACTGGCGATTTTTTTAAAGGATTATTTAAAGAATCTAAAAAGGCTTATGTTATAGCCGTCATTATATGTTGCTTATTAGGTATTTTAATTGGGCAATTTAATGTAAAGTATATTATCGATGTTGCGTTACCAGTATTAATGTTTATTTACCCTTTATCCATCGTATTGATATTATTAAATGCGATACCAGAAAAATATGCATCTAAAAGTGTATTTCGAATTGTGGTGCTTATTACCTTTTTATTTAGCATTCCAGATGTCTTAGGTTTTATAGCGCCAAATGTAGATTTGTCCGTTTTAACAACATTTATCCCCTGGGCGAAACAAAACCTAGGTTGGGTGTTGCCGGCCTTTGTTGCTTTTGTGTTGGTGAATGTGTTGCAGAAAAAAGAAGGCTCTTTTTGAGTTTGGCATATTGCCTTAATATCATAGGAATTTTATTCGCTCGAGCAATTGATAAGCTGAGGTTTTGAAATTTCGGTAAACAACTTTATTAATGTCTAGACATTCCTTTCTTCGGATGCAATCGCCAAAAGATAACTGCAGCGATAAAACCAACCAATGAAAAGACACCTAACATAATAAACACATGTTGATGACCTGTTTTTCCTGGGGAGTTATCCAAGAGATAGCCCATGAGTGGCCCGGCAAAAATATCGGGGGTATACCCGATAAAAGAAATTACTCCTACGGCTGTTCCCGTTAAGGCCAACGGAATTTGTCCTTCTTCCATTACGGCAAAATATAAGACTCTCGCAGCATAAACACCCAAAGCCGTAATAAACAATGCGAATAGAAAGAACACATCCATTTCAGGTTGAATCATATCAGAAGCAAAGAGTATTGCGCCGAGAATAGAGATACCAAAACCAGCAACGAGATAAATAGAGGCTCGTGCGCGATCTGCTAAAAAGCCAATTAATACGCCAACGACTGGTCTTATAAAGAGTAAATAAGTTCCCGTTTTTGCAGCATCTACTTCATTGTACAACATGACCTCTTTGGCGTATAATGAAAACACATCGGTAATCTTATACCCTACATAAGCACATAAAATAATGAGCATGAGTAACCAAACGGCCGGTAACTTCAATACCGTTTTAATATTTTTAAGAGACTGTTTTTTAATGATGATGTTGCCTACAGTTGCATCGGGTAGTTTCATAAAAAAGAAAACCAAAACACCGACGAGCATCACCAATACGGAAGTAACTTGAATGACATAAATAAACCCTTCGCTACGCTGTGTTGCCGAAGCGATTTCTACAGAATCAGGTAATAATAAAGAAAAAATGAGTACACCTAGGGCTGCGAATAAAGCGCCTACCAAACCACGCCCACCATCTAAAAATCCAAAAGCTTTACCCTGAGCATCCGTTCCTCCCCAAATACGTGTGGCTTTGATCAAAGCTGCCCAAAATAAAAATATGGTTGTGAAGCCCCAGTAGCCATACAATACTTTTAACATGCCGTAGCTCGGCTTAGTAGCTAGGTAAAACCCGCCTAAAGCGGTTAGCCAAAGAGCAGTTGCCATTAATTTATGTGGCTTGAAACGATCAGCTAATACGCCTCCGAAGAGATATGAAATCAAAGCAGTAATACCATAGACTGAAAAACAAAGCCCCAACTCTAAATTTGTCAAATCAAAAGTTGCCAAAAAAGTGGGCCTAAAAACGCGAGCAAGTACAAATGGCAGAATGAAAACAGCCTCTCCTGCTAAAATAAGTAGGAGGATAAAACTGTATTTTGAAAGTAGGTTTTGTTTGATGTTTTAACTGTTTAAGAGTAGCAATTTACTTTAAATTTTGGATTTGCATGTTGACTAACTAGTATTTGAATTCATTTTATGTTAAATTTCTAAACTTTTACGACTAAACTCTAAAATTAAAATTATATGGCTGTTCAAGACATTCAAACCTATACTTATAAAGATATATTTTCCTTGAGTGTTGTACAATTTGAAAAAGCATGTGTAGTTAATAAACCTGAGCAACTAAGCACCTATAGTATCTATTGGATAAAAGAAGGTAAGGGCACTTATAATATTGACTTTAATACCTATTCATTCGATGGTAATGTGCTTTTCTTTTTATCGCCAGGGCAAGTATTTTCTGTAGATTCAGAAAAAATAAAGGAAGCCTACAAAATCTCTTTTGTACGTGATTTTTATTGTATTCAAACCCATGATAAGGAAGTGTCATGCAATGGTGTGCTCTTTAATAATATTTATGAAACACCACTTGTAAAACCTTGTAAAAGTGACACTGTAAAACTAGATTTTATTCTAGAGAATCTTATAGAGGAATTTCAACAACAAGATACAGCACAGTACGATATGTTACAGGCCTATTTAAAGCAGTTTATTATTCTATCTGTTCGTATCAAAAAAGAAGACTATGTCATTAAAGATGATATCGAGACCAAATTATTTAAAGATTTTAGCACCTTGGTTGATCTCAACTTTAAAAAGGAGCATTCCGTGACCTATTATGGTGAGCGTTTAGGGGTATCGCCAAAATCGATCACGAAGCACTTTCAAAAAATAGGTGCTATCACCCCAAGTGACTATATAAAGCATAGAATTATACTAGAAGCCAAACGTCAATTAGTCTATTCTGACGATTCGGTAAAGCACATAGCATATGACCTGGGTTTCAACGACCCCGCTTATTTTACCCGCTTCTTTACAAAAGCAGCAACGATTTCACCACTTCAATTTAAAAAAGACTATAATAATTAAGGCTGTCCAAGCACTAAGAACTTTTGTCCATTTTCTTGCTTTCTTATACACCGCATCTTTGTAGTGTAATTAGGAGAAAGTAACATTTAATAATTATTTCGGTCTTCGCCGGAATCTAAAACAACAGAAAATGGACATACAATTAAATCAAAAAGATTTTCAAGAAACGATCGAAAACAACAAAGTAGTACTCATAGATTTTTACGCAGATTGGTGTGGGCCTTGTCAAACTTTATTACCAACTGTGCACAAATTGGCAGATGAATTTGAAGGGGATGTCGCAATTAGAAAAGTAAATGTTGATCAAAATGGAGCCTTGGCCGCGCAATTCGGCGTACGAAGTATACCAACACTAGTGTATCTAAATAATGGAAAGGAAATAGGTAGACAAAACGGATTGATAAGTGAGGGGCAGCTAAGAGACCAATTGAACGAATTAAAAAACGCCCAATTTGAAAAACAATAAAAAATGCCCAAACTGTTGGGGATATCAAGAATACGATAAAGTCATTTGCGAGCAGCAAGTCATAAAGAAATAATCTAATAATAAATCAGATTCTCACTTTCGTGGGAATTATAAAACTTAAAACAATAGAAACTATGAACACATTTAATGTACCAACAAAAGAACAAGTATCAGAAAAAAATCAAGCAATTTTTGACAACCTACAAAAAGGATTGGGTTTTGTACCGAACTTATTTGCAACCTATGCCTATAGCGATACTGCCTTAGAAAATTATTTAAATTTTAGTAATGCTAAAACTTCTTT
>RCNB010007424.1_pt1 | contig 13918 bp, 16 predicted proteins | sample 2041321 | NCBI WGS metagenome assembly RCNB01 (sample SAMN09708232, study PRJNA481090) | Marine sediment metagenome, whole genome shotgun sequencing project. | reverse complement strand
CATTTCTGCCACCGATATTACGCTGCCCCCCAGCCGGTGCATCGCAGCCTCGAACGACAACCGTGTCCTGGTGCTTGGCTCGAAAAACAGACTTGCCATGATCTTGCCCTTGCATAGGCTCGACTGTTTGTTTATTGAGTTGGATACTTCGTCTGCCAGTGAGAAAACTGACATAATCTCCTGGTTTGAGAGGTCATCTATAGTGACCAGACTTCTATTTTCCATGCTCATTAGGAACTCCTCTGTAACATATTAAGGCTATCCCTTGATGATTTGTGCTGGCTCATACCTTGTACAATAACCACTTCGTCTGTGCCATCGACCTCCTCCAGACGCACCTTGACCTGCTCATCTCTTGAAGTGGGCATATTCTTTCCCACGTAATCGGCGCGAATGGGGATCTCGCGATGGCCGCGGTCAACAAGCACCACAAGCTGAATGTACTGTGGCCGACCAAATTCTATGAGGGCGTCCATGGCAGCACGGATGCTGCGGCCGGTGTAGAGGACATCATCTACGAGGATGATACGCTTTCCCTGAATATCGGTGGGGATGTTTGTGGGGTGCAGCACGGGTTGAACCTCAAGAGAGGGGAGGTCATCGCGATGAAGGCTGATATCCAAGTCGCCAACGAGAACCTCAGCCTGTTCGAACAGGCATATATTTGCAGCTATCCTCTTCGCTATTGGCACACCACGGGTGTGCACTCCGATGAGGACGATGCCATCGCACCCGTGATTTCGTTCTACTATCTCATGGGCAATACGGGTTATAGCGCGGCGTATATCTTCCCTGTTCAGGATCACTTTCTCAGGCATTAAAAAAGACCTCTCACCAATGTACTGGCAAGGGGCCTTAATTGTTTCGCCTGATTATTTTCTATCATCACTTCCCCTTGCCAGCCTCGCAGGACTGGATTAAAAGGTTCAATAGGTGATTAAAGTATGTTGCCTATACCTCTCCGCTCTATACCTTTTATTTTCATAATCTCTAAAATTAGATTATACCACTTTGGGCACATTTTTCAATAGTTTTTTCCTGTTTGGTTGGGATTAGTGTCTGAAATCTCCTAGAGCTTATTACTACAGTGGTGGAGTACAATTGTAGCCAAGTACGCGGTATCAGCGCTGAAACGTAAATTATTGGAGACCGTTGAGAAAGAAGTGCGGGATACTTCCTGTCGGGGGTCTGGGGGTGCCCCCCAGCTAATAAAAAGTCCCCCAAGATTGGGGGATTAGGGGGTTGCCAGATACTATTTCGGCGCTTTCTTTAAGTTGCAGACTTTCCCTTCTTTGGCGACAGTTTAAAAGAGGGCTTGAAAACTTTATGCCTGCCACACTTCTTGCAAATACCCAGGGCTTGACCATCATGCTGTTCTTCAAGCATCCAATGATGTACACAGGGTATCAGCGAGGGAAAGTCCGAGGAATTGGAAATCAGCCCACTATAAGCTAGAGAGTAACAGTGTAATTCAAAATTGCTCATAGTATCCTAAACCCAATTATACCACGTTTGAAATTAATTCACAGAGCTAACTTCTAAGCATCCAAAGATCCAAAGATTATCCCTGAAGAGCTTTACTTGTCCGACTGTATAGCTTGGGGTGAGCCAATCTGGCTGGTAGTCTGGACTGTGTGGAGCTAATGTTGAATCAGCTACAAGGGCAGTTTCGTACATTACGAGGTTTTCATCGACGATATTCAAGTTACTGGTATGTACCTAGACCGAACAGAACCCGCCTGAAGTTAGGAGCTGCTCTATCCGTTCCCAGATAATGCGCTCGATCTCCTTCTTGCGCAAAGACCCATCGATCAACAGCCAGCGCTCGGGATCTTCATTCGCCATCTTCAGATATCCGTTCCTCACCCTCTGATGGAAGGCAGTATCTTCTCGCTCAAAGCGGTCTCCGGGCGTCTTTCTCGATAGCCTGTATTCCATTGGGAGGTCAAGCAATACAATAAGGTCCGGCTTCAGTCCCCCGGTAGCAAAGTTATTAGTGGCCTGGATAAGCTCGAGGGAGAATCCTCTACCATAGCCCTGGTACGCGATGGTAGAGTGGTAGAATCGGTCGCAGATAACCACTGTGCCGTTTTTTAGGGAGGGACGAATCACCGCGGCGACTAGCTGGGCGCGCGATGCAGTGAATAGCAGTAGCTCGGCTTGCGGGTCGATATCCCCCGTCCCTTTCAGCCATCGCCTGATTTGCTGGCCAAGGGGGGTACCCCCGGGTTCGTAGGTAAGCAGCACTGGGATGCCTTTACTCGAAAGTCGCTGATGAAGCACCCTGGCCTGGGTAGATTTACCTGAACCCTCCCCGCCCTCAAAAGTGATAAATAGAGACAAATGTTACCTATCCTACTGAGCCCCATCGCCTGAGTGAAAAATCCGCACTCGTCTACGCGGTTCTCGGCCGGTGCTCTGCGAGGAAAGGCTATGGCGCTCGGCAAGCTGATGCTGGAGCATGCGGAGGTAGGAATTCTGCGGGCTAAGTTCCACGGCCTTCTTTCCGTTGAGGACTTGGGCGATAGCCTCTTCCGCCTCCTTTGTTGCCAGGCTAATGGGTTCTTCAGGTGTTTCGAGATCGAAGATATTAATTAGGGAACGTTCCATATGCGAGGACTTGTTGTTTCTAAGCACATAGATTGAGATGCCAGCCGCCTCAGCATCTAGAATGGGCTGAGGTTTCCTGCGGTAGTGGCTCTTGGAGGTTATCAGAAGGTTAGCCTCCTTCACATCGCTCGCTAGCTTTGCTGGTAGTTCCAGGTGGCTTATCGCCTGCTCCAGCCGGATCCGATTAATACCGAACGGATAGATCCTTGTCGTAGTGCCGGGAAGTGCTTTTCTTACCACAGGTCTCTCCGCAGGTGTTTTTTGCTCCTTTCTTATCTCTGCGGTCGGACGCCCGCGTAGCAGAGCATCGACTACCTCGGCGACATCAGAGTGAACGACTACATGATACCAGTCTTGAATCTCGACCACGATATCAAAGGTGGGTGGTGCCTTTCTCTCCAAAATGGACTTCTGGGTGCGCCGCCTTCTAGCCTCCTCGTCCCCAAGAGTTACAGTCTGGATGCCGCCTGTGAGATCGGACAGTGTCGGGTTTAGAATGAGGTTGTCCAGAGTATTTCCGTGAGCAGTGGCAATTAGCTGCACACCTCTCTCGGCGATGGTGCGCGCTGCGTGAGCCTCGAGCTCGGTGCTAATCTCATCGATAACTATGACCTGGGGCATGTGGTTCTCCACCGCCTCGATCATCACGGCGTGCTGAAGGTTGGGGGAGGTTACCTGCATTCGCCGGGCGCGCCCGATAGAGGGATGGGGGATGTCGCCGTCGCCGGCGATCTCGTTGGAGGTGTCGACTACCACAACGCGCTTTTTCAAGTCGTCTGCAAGTACGCGCGCCACCTCGCGGAGCATGGTGGTCTTGCCCACTCCGGGCCTTCCCAGTAGCAGGATGCTCTTTCCCGACTCTACCAGGTCGGAAATGAGCCCGATGGTGCCGTATACCGCTCTACCGATGCGGCAGGTAAGCCCCACGATGCGCCCTTCACGATTTCTGATCGCGGAGATGCGGTGAAGGGTGCGTGCGATGCCCGCCCTGTTGTCCCCGCCAAAGGTAGCGATACGGGAGACAATATATTCGATATCCTCCTCTGTAACCTCCTTGTTACTAAGCACTATTTCACGGTCAGGATATCGAGCCTCGGGGAGGCGCCCCAGATCCATGACCACCTCTAGAAGCTCGCTGAGATCATCACGCTCTCGGAGCGGTTGTGCGATATGGGTAGGCAAACGCTCCAGCATGGCGTCCAGATCGTCCGTGATTCTCTTAAACATCACTTATCTCATACTTGCATAGGTACTAGTTGCGGTTCCGTGGCCCTGATGGCGATTTCCCTATTTAAGTTATCGTATTCCTCCACCGCCTCAAACCCTGAATCTACTAAAAGCCTCTTCAGTTGCCACTGGAAGTCTAAAACAACACAGAATATCAAGGACTTGTTTTTGAGGCAAATAAGAGCATAGTTAATTAGCCAAGTCAGCTTATCATCCTCCAATTCACGTGAAATGATTTTAAAGCAACCGGGCCCTCTCGAAGCGTTTATCCGCAACCAGCCTGCCAGATTATCCTGCGCATAAAGGATGAATTCCTTGCGTTGCTCCGGCCAGGAGCTCTGTTCCCTGTTTCCCTGCCATTCTTCTAGGGTAAGTCCCTCAGCTCTGCGCACTGCTGGAGGAACGGTGTCATTATATAGATTAAAGAGTCTATAATCATCGCCGCGAGCTCTAGGGCGGAAGCGATAGGGTTCCGGCGGGGCAGTTGTCTGCTGTACCCGGTCGCCATAATAGCGGTATAGGTAACATCTGACATAGCTCCAGAAACCGGCACGCTTGGCCCCATCGATAAAAGGGCTTGAAATGGGTAGGCGTAGTTGGAGCTTCCTTACGCTGTGCGTCGCCGCCGCGGAGTTGACCATCTCAAGGAGGGCAACGCACCGATCTTCATCATCAGCCTGGAGGTAGTCGACCCGCCAGGTGGTGGGTGTGGCGCAGGACTTCACCGAAGCGATGCCGCTGAAGCGATCATCCTCCGTTGAGACCCAGGTATGCCGCTTTCCACGCAGGGGGAGCCACTGCTCTATAAAGACCTCCGGTGAGAAGAGGTTTATCGTACCCACGCTATCATGGCCTATCGCCTGGTTGGGAGACGCCTGCCGTGAAAAAGAGAGGAAGGATAGCAGGTCGGTGGGATAAAAAGATCGAATCATCGCTTTGAGTCACCGTTGACGATACTCAGGAAGTACGAGTGTAGCCTGGGATCATCAGTCAGTTCAGGATGGAATGCCAGAGCGAGCATATTCCCCTGTCTTGCAGCTACGCCTGTACCATCATAAAGCCGTGCCAGTACTTCCACGCCTTCACCGGCCCGCTCGATATAGGGTGCCCGAATGAACACGCTGTGGAATAATGGTTCCCCAATAACAGGTATCTTGAGTTCGGTCTCAAAACTATCCACCTGCCGTCCGAAAGCGTTTCGTCTTACCTCGATATCCATTGCTTCCAGAGGCTGAATACCATTAATATGTGCTACCTTCCTTGCTAAGAGGATCATGCCAGCGCAGGTGCCCATTATGGGGAAGCCATCGTTACAAAGATCGCGAAGGGGTGCCGATAAAGCATATTCCCTCATCAACCTGCTTATTGTGGTGCTCTCCCCACCGGGGATAATGAGCCCGTCAAGGCCTTCAAGCTCACGGGGCAGGCGAATAGGGGAAGCCTCTACACCGAGACTGAGTAAAAGGGTAATGTGCTCCATAAAGGCACCCTGAAGTGCGAGCACACCAATTTTCTTCACGCTATCTCCTTGAGACTGCTGAAATAGTCTCAATCAACCCCCTAATCCCCCAATCTTGGGGGACCTTTTTAAGCTGGGGGATACCCTCAGACCCCCGGCAGGAAGTATCCTGCACCTCTTTTTCAGCAAGCTCTCCTTAATTAAAGGCATACTTGGTAATATCCTGATGCTCTATATCAGCGCCTTCTTACCCGTTACCAGCCCCTGGTGGACAGTAGATTCTTCTCCGGTATAGTGCTTATATCAAGACCTGGCATTGCTACGCCGAGGCCTTTGGAGACATCTGCGATTATTGCCGGGTCGCGATAATGGGTGGTGGCTTTAACAATAGCCCTGCCCATCGCTTCCGGGTCACTTGACTTGAAGATACCTGATCCCACGAATACGCCCTCCGCTCCCAGTTGCATCATTAATGCTGCGTCCGCAGGGGAAGCGATACCGCCGGCGGCGAAGTTTACTACTGGCAACCTTCCCGTTTTTTGCACCTTAATTACCTGCTCCAGTGGGGCACCCAGGGCTTTAGCCTCGGCGACGAGCTCGTCGGTGGTCATGCTGCTCAGTTTGCGGATCTCGTCCATAACCGCCCTCATGTGCCTCACCGCTTCCACAATATTACCCGTACCTGCCTCTCCCTTGGTCCTGATCATCGCTGCCCCCTCAGCTACCCGCCTCAGCGCCTCACCGAGGTCACGGCAGCCACAGACGAAGGGAACCTTGAAATCGTGCTTCCAAATATGATGGTTTTCATCGGCCGGGGTTAGCACCTCAGATTCATCGATATAGTCTACACCAAGGGCCTCAAGAGCTTGAGCCTCCACAAAGTGACCGATACGGCATTTAGCCATCACCGGGATGGAAACTGCCTCCATGATAGCCAAGATCACAGTGGGGTCTGCCATGCGGGCGACCCCTCCGGCTGCTCGAATATCCGCAGGTACACGCTCCAAGGCCATTACAGCACAGGCTCCCGCTTCCTCCGCAATCTTGGCATGCTCAGGGGTGACGACATCCATAATTACGCCGCCTTTGAGCATCTGAGCGAGACCCGCTTTTATCGTCCAAGTCCCTTTGTCCATGCCGCCCTCCAACAGTCTTTCGCATAAATATTCTACTCTCGCCTTTTATATTTAGCAAGGTATTATTCGCTGGCCCATTGACAAGGGGCAAAGACCAGAGTACAATTCCGCCCGATGATAATACATGGGGGTACTTATTAATGGGAGATGAAAAGCCTTTCGAGAAGGTATCCAAGACGCGACCCGGGCATGAAGTGCTACGCAGAAAGAGGCAACCCAGGAGAAGGCTGAGAATTGCACCCAATGTCCCGGCGGGCATGAAATTCCTTCGGATCATAATTACGCAGACTCCTTTTGTCCCTATGCTTTCGATTCTTACCGTCCTGTGGTTGCTATTTAGTGCTGCTTTTTACTTTGCCGAGCATACTGCCAATCCCGATGTATCCTCTTATGGGCAGGCGCTGTGGTGGACTATGGCCGCTGTCGAGACTATGGGTACACCCTTTAAACCGATAACCACAGCAGGGGAGTTAATTGGGGGGATATGGGCCATGTTCGGAGTCATGCTCTTCTGGGGCACGATCGTAGCCAGTGTAACCGTCTACTTCGCCCGCCGCAAAGAGGGAACATTGAAACAGATCGTCTCAACAGTAGAATATAACCTGGAGAGGTTGGATGACCTGTCATTAGAGGAACTGGAGCTTCTTAAGGAGACTACCGATAGGCTTATCGATGTTCAGATTAAGAAGCGGGAGGAGGTAGGTTGACAATCATCGAGACGCTATTGCATGATTTCAAGGCACCGTTTATAATAGGCATTTCGGAGCACGCGTTACAGGAGTAAGGGCGTAATGTATACAAAATTTCTGGTGCCGGTAACCGGGAAGAAAGCGGATGACGATATTGTCAGGACCGCCTGTGTCCTTTCCCGGAAAAGTAAGGGAAAGGTCTACGTAGTCCACGTGATTGAGGTAAGCCGTGCACTTCCTTTGGACGCGGAAGTCGAAGAGGAGACCCAAAGTGGGGAAAGCGTGCTTACTAATGCGGAGAAGATCGCCGATGTGATGGATTGTAAGGTAGAGACGGAGATCCTCCAAGCGCGGGAGACCGGACCTGCCATAGTGGATGAGGCAGTGGAGCGTGGCGTGGATATGATCATCATGGGTGTAGAATATAAGAAGCGCTTCGGTGAGTTCGCCATGGGGGATGTTGCACCCTATGTACTGCGGAACGCCCCGTGTCCGGTATTGCTTTGGAGGGGGCCAATGGAGGAGGCTGAACAATGAAGATAGTGATCATGGGGTGCGGTAGAGTAGGTGCTCAATTAGCGGGGATGTTGGATGAAGATGGACATGAGGTTACCGTGGTGGACAGCGATACATATAGCTTTCGCCGTCTTCCCGCATCCTTCAAAGGCAAACCATTAGTGGGCGATGGTACCGATGAGGATTACCTGAAGAAAGCGGGAATCGAGGAGGCTGATGCATTCATCGCTGTAACCCAGGGGGACAATCGCAACGTGATGGCCGCTCAGATAGCGAAGCATATGTATAATGTACCCAGGGTGATTTGTCGTATATATGATCCCCTCCGTGAGGAGATGTATCAAACCCTGGGTCTGGAAACCATAAGCCCTACTATGGTAGGGGCAAAACTCCTGCGAGATAAAGTAGTGGGCTAAGGGGGCCTTGATGTATATTATCATTGTCGGTGGAGGGAAGGTGGGTTATTACCTCTCCCAGGCTCTGTTAAGTGAGGGGCATGAGGTGTTGGTCTTGGAGAAGGACCCGGCGAAGTGTGGGGCTATCTGCGATCAACTGGGGAGCGTCGTAGTGCGTGGTGATGGCTGCGAGGCGCGAACCCTGACGGAGGTGGGGACGGAACGGGCGGACATGTTCATTGCGGCAACCAATGAGGATGAAGATAATCTTGTTTCTTGTCAGGTGGCAAGACATAAGTTCAAGGTACCACGTACCATCGCGCGAATCAATAACCCAAAAAATGAAGAGCTATTTAAGAAGCTGGGAGTCGATGTCACAGTAAGCAGCACAAATCTTATACTGGAGCATATAGAGAAGGAGGTACCTACTCATCCCCTAATGCATCTGCTAACCCTCAAGGGAGGAGCTTTGGAGATCGTTGAGGTGAAGATTCCCCCAACTTCCTCAAAGGTCGGCAAACCTATGAAAGATATCGTTCTCCCTCCCAACAGCGTAGTATGCCTCATAATAGGGAAATGGGGAGCACGGGTACCAACGGGCGATACCCGTTTGGAGGCAGATTCTCAGTTAGTTGCCGTAACGAATCCAGAGGCGGAAGCGGCGCTGCGGGCAGCGCTCACTGAGTAGGTATGGCAAAGAGGATTGCATATCTCGGGCCCCAGGGAACTTTCACCGAGGATGCGGCGCTTCTACATGATAAAACAGCCCAACTAATCCCCTTTCCCAGCATCCCAGCAGTGGCGGTTGCTGTTGTCTCGGGGATGGCTGAAGAGGGCGTTGTAGCCATTGAAAATAGCCTTGAAGGTTCGGTAACCGATACCCTGGATCTATTGATACATGAGTCTGGGGTGTTTATTAGAAAGGAACTGGTACTGCCCATTGAGCATTACCTCCTGGTCAAACAGGGGACCGAGGCGGGAAGTGTGAAGGTACTCTACGCCCATCCCCAGGCACTGGGGCAATGCCGCAATGTCATAGAACGCTGTTTTCCTAAAGTGAATGTGGTGGCTGCCCTCTCCAACGCTGCCGCCGTGGAAGAAATGATGGTCTCGACCCATCCCGCTGCGGCCATTGGCACGAGGAGAGCTGCCGAGATTTATGACGCAGAGATCCTGGCTAGAGGCATTCAGGAACCCGGTTTGTTGTTCTCGCCTTGACAGATCACCCCCCAACAGGCGCTGACAAGACATCTCTGTGTTTTTCCTTTGCTGATGATCGTCCAGGAGTGCTCTGCGAGGTGCTACAGAAGTTCGCAGAGCGAAACATCAACCTGGCAAAGATAGAATCCCGTCCCTCCAAGGAGAGTTTGGGGAGGTATATCTTTCTCATTGACATTGAGGGGCATCACGATGACTCTCTGGTCAGCGAGGTGCTTAAGCAGGTACGCGAGGTAACATCTCTCTTCAAAGTCTTTGGCTCCTACCCAAGGTATACGGCATAATGAAAAAAAGGGAAGCGTCGCTTCCCTTTTCTATAACAATGTCCCTAAACCGTTAACTATTCTTCGCTCTCCCGCTTCAACCTTTCCTCAAGGTTTGAGCGGGTCTTACGAGCGGCATCACTTCCATCTTCAAGAGTATGCTTTAAAAAGTCCTTTACTCTGGTAGAAACCTCATCCTTAATAGAGGTGGCAAGATCACCTGCTCTGCTACCGCCTCCTATACCTCGCCGTCCCCGCTGGCCCGTCCGCTCTATCAGCCAGAAAGTGAGTGCGGTACCGATGACTCCTCCAATGATCAGTCCGGTGAGAAAGCCGTGCCCCTTATTTTCTTCAGCCACCTTTCCTCCTATCTTTTCTCCTATCAGAGATGAAATCCAGGACCTTAGATATCCCCTGCACGACGCTGGCAATGCTGGCCAGAGGCTTAATGAGGTCCTCAGTTATGGCGGAGGTGATGATACGAATGTTTGCGGCTATGGTCTGACTTGAATCAAGGATGTCTCGAATCCTGCGGAAAATAAGGAAAGATATGACAACGAAGAATATCGCGGCACCGATGTAAACTACGGCAAAGATGATAAAAAATAGATCGGCCAATTCTGCCAGAGTCATACCTCGCCTCCTGAACAGTAATTATACTACAATTCTAGCATAAAGGCAACTGGACTTTCTTATTGGATGGTTATGCTGGTACCCGGGTTCTATCAAAGATAGCCTCAGTGAGCTACTGGGCGAGGAGCATGGCAGCACTTCACTATCTTCTAGCTCCACAGCCACGATGATCTTCCGTTCACCGATTCGCGCTTGAGAAGCCCCATCTGGACCAACTTCCCCATCTCCTGCTCAGCAAAATCTAACGGGACGCCCATTTTGCGCGATACTTTCTGCGCAAGAAGTCCCTCTGGATCGGCTCCATCCTTCATCCGCCCCAGCCGTTCAATGACATCACCCTTTAGGACCCTCCAGATGAACTCCTTGCTCGCTTTTTGCCTCATCTGTTCCGCACAGGTCGGGTCGCCCTCGGCAGCCTTGCGCTCTATCTCCTGCCAGACATAGGTAATTATTCGGTCGTAATCGGCCATATGCTCCATGACCATTTGCGGGCTCATGGTAGGAGTCTCGGTAATCGGTTCGTTGGCGTCATACTTTGCCCAGTTTCGGGAAAGGATACGCAGGCCATAGTCTTTAGGTCTCTCATAGAGCTCCGTTCCGGGCAGAGGGGAGAGCAGGTGGAAACCATATTTGGCATCGTAGTCCCGGTTAAGCTCCGCTGCAAAATCCAGCGACAGGCGTGCGGTCTCGGGGCTTTCGCCAGGCAGACCGAAGATGAAGGAGTTAAAGACCCCGATCCCGGCCTCGGTGGATAACTTTGTACCTCTTCTGATATCCTCCGGTGTTGTTCCCTTCTTAATGGTCTTTAAAATCTCGGGAGAGGCTGACTCAGCGCCATAGAGTAGCCAGGAACAGCCGGCCTGTTTCATTTTCTTTAATATATCGGTCGTTACTGTGTCGGCACGGGCGAAGACATTCCACTCGAACTTCAAGTTGCGCCTCATGATTTCATCGCACACCGTGTGTGCATGGCGGTGGTTGAGGGTGAAAGTGTCATCGACGATATTTAACTTGTTGAAACCGAACACTTTATGGATCTGCTCTATCTCATCTACCACCAGTATAGGGTCGCGGAAACGAACGCGCCGCCCGAAGAGCCGGGGGCCCGAACAGAAGATGCACTTATAGGGACAGCCCCTGCTGGTGATTATCGTGCAGGGCGCATCGATAGCACGGTATTTAGAGAGGGGCAAGAGGTGGCGTGCCGGGATGGGAAGCTCGTTCAGATCCTCGATAAGGGGGCGGGGCTCAGTTTTTTCCACCCTGTTATCTTCACGGAAGGCAATCCCCTTTACCTGCTGGATGTCTTTGCCTTTCTCTAGCGTCCTTGCCAGCTCAACTATTGTCCGCTCTCCCTCCCCGATGATTACCACATCGATCCAGCGGGATCGAAGGAGAGTTTCCTTGATGGCGAAGCTGGCATGCGGGCCACCTAACATGGTAACAATGCCGGGATCAAAATCCTTGCATATCTTCAGGTTTCTGGTAGCACTAGTAGAATTCAGGGTTACGCAGGTAGCGCCGACCATTTGGGGTTGATATTCCATAAGCTTATCCCTGATTTTGCGGGCTGAGTGCTGGGACACCAGAAGGTCTAGGATCTGTACCTCAATACCTTCACTTTGTAGTACTGCGGCCAGGTAGCTTAGAGAGAGGGGGGGGATAGGGTTTTCTTCAAGGGGATAAGGAGTGCTCATGAGAAGAACGCGCATGGAAATTCCTCCTAGCTAGACGGTTGTGTCTCGATTATATATTAAATTAGCGCGTTTCGCTAGATTCGAATTAATGGTGATGATGGAATTTAGCCCCTCTAACGAATAGCAGGGGATAAATGATATCGCTCATGCAGCAGGGAATCCAAACGGCAAGGAATAGGAAGAGAAAGATGGTAAGATATTGCAGCCAAGTTACTGTTTCCCCCAATGCCATAATAATGAAGAATAGTGAGGCCCAGGTGCTGATCAGAACGTGACCAGCGTGAGGGAATTTGGTGATCGGTCTCCAGAAACCGATTGCGATGCCTAGAAATGCCGGGGGGATAGTGATCCATGGTTCTTCAATGAAACCGATGTGAAGTTCCCTGCCTGGTAAGACAGCCAGCCACGCTCCCAAATAGGGAATGATTGAATCGCTCAGGGTAGCGATGCCGATGCTGCCGGTGAAACCGATCACGATGACTGCCCAGAGTTTTCCGTTACCGAGCGTTTTATATATCGCGGTGGTTACCACAGCGCTTAAGACGATATGTGCGGGATGGAGGATGTAAAAAATCGTCTCGGATGAGCGGGAAACCTGGTCGAGAAAGCCGCCCCAGATTACAATCAACATAAAGACAATCGCCGTTACAGCTCCGAAAACAGTAAAGGGAATATGAGTTGCCAGCTCTTTGCCGATTAGCCTCCATTGCTCTACACTTGTCATTTTAACGTCATGATCCTGGCTCCGTATGAATTACTGGCTAACGCTTATTAGTGATTCTACACTCCCGTGTAACCTTTGTTGATCCAAGGAAAAAACTAAAGACCTTTCTCCACAATAAAGGCTACCAGGTCGGCGACGCGGCAGCTATAAGCCCATTCATTATCGTACCAGGCGAGCACCTTTATCATGTCGCCCCCTATCACTATCGTCGCACAGGCATCGAAAATAGAGCTTGCCGGGTTTCCCTTGAAGTCCATGCTCACCAGTTCCTCCTCGCAGAATTCGAGGATGCCCTTTAAGGGACCGGTGGCGGCTTTTCTGAAGGCCTCATTCACTTCATTCGCTTGTACCTCTTTACTCAGTGTAGCGACGAAGTCCACCACGGAGACGGTGGGGACGGGCACACGGTAGGCCATGCCGTGAATCCTTCCCTCCAGCTCGGGGATAACCACGGTTACTGCCTTAGCGGCGCCTGTAGTGGTGGGAATGATATTCATCGCCGCCGTCCGCGCTCGCCTCAGGTCCTTATGGAACTGGTCCAGGATTCGCTGGTCGTTGGTGTAAGCATGGATGGTGGACATCAGCCCTTTTTCCACGCCGAAGGCTTGGTGGAGCACCATGACTACGGGGGCAATGCAGTTAGTGGTGCAGGAGGCATTGGATATGACGCGATGCTTCTTCGGGTCGTAGTGGCTTTCATTGACCCCCAGGACGATGGTCACGTCCTCCCCCTTCGCTGGAGCGGAGATGATCACCTTCTTGGCCCCGCCCTCCAGGTGGGCAGCAGCCTTTGCCGCATCGGTGAAGAGCCCGGTGGACTCTATCACCACCTCGACCCCGTAGTCGGCCCAGGCGATCTTACCTGGGTCGCGCTCGGAAAGCACCTTTACCGCCTTGCCGTCTACGACGATAGCGTCCTCTGTGGCTTCCACCTTCCCCGGATATGCGCCGTAGTTAGAGTCATGTCTGAGGAGGTGGGCGTTGGTTTTTGTATCGCAAAGGTCATTAACGGCAACCACCTCAATCGTTCCAGCATAGTTTTCATTTACTGCTCTGAGAACCTGACGCCCGATTCTCCCAAAGCCGTTGATGCCGATCTTCGTTGTCATTTCGTACTCCTTTTACATACTTACGGAAATATTATTACCTTCTACTGACGAGTGAAGCTTGTGCTCGGCGCCTCACTATGTCCGTAAAGGCCTCGATCCTGGTTTTCAGGTGCTGGGTGAGCAGATAATCGTTATTTCCCTCCAGTGTCAAGATGGGTAGGTCGATGTGGTGGCGAAATATGATATCGCCTATTCCACGATGACAGAAGGCTTGAACGTAATGGATTACCCCATCTACCCGG
>RCNB010001649.1_pt1 | contig 13920 bp, 13 predicted proteins | sample 2041321 | NCBI WGS metagenome assembly RCNB01 (sample SAMN09708232, study PRJNA481090) | Marine sediment metagenome, whole genome shotgun sequencing project. | reverse complement strand
TCGATGTCGCTTTGCCATGCATGTGCAAGGTTACACGGCATCACCAGAAAATCGGCACCCGCCGCTTCGAGCCGCGCGGCCATCGCCGCAATCACCGGACCCGGATTTTCGCCCTCACCACGCATGGCCCGTTGGCGACTCGGTATGTGAGGATTGTGTTCGACGACCATACGGACGTGGTCTTGGTCTTTGCATGCCGGGGTCTGTTGCAAAACGCGGGACATGAAGTCGACTGTCGCATCCGGGCCCATGCCGCCGATAACGCCAATCAACCTGTTGTTCTCCACCATGATCTCGCCGAGTCTTTTGATCGGCAGATATCTTACACCGGATTGTCTAGGTGGCTACGGGTTTGAGCGTTCCATCGGCCGTTAGCAACAACTGCGACGACTCGAGGTCGACCTGGTTACGACCCGCTCGCTTGGATCGGTATAGAGCCCGGTCCGATCTGATAATAGCGTCCTGAAGACTGGTGTCCTTTTCAGACAGTGTTGCGACGCCAAAACTGGCCGTCATGTGTAGCACCACTCCACCATAAACGAAAGGCGAAGACTCCACCTTTGCACACAATTCATCGGCGACCTTCATTGCCTGCTCGAGGTCTGTTCCAGGCAGTATCAGCGCGAATTCTTCACCACCGACGCGAGCAACGAGGTCATCGGCCCGGCGCGATTCCTTCAGTAGCAAGGAGAAATGCACCAGTGCCGAATCACCCGTCGAGTGTCCGTACTCGTCATTAATATGTTTGAAGCGATCGATGTCCGTCATGATGACGCTCACGGGGACACCGGACCGTCTTGACGTTGCGAACGCCGTGGCACCCTGATCGCCAAGGCCACGACGATTGAGCACACCGGTGAGCTGGTCATGAATGGCAAGCTCTTTCATTTCCGTCGAAATGTCGGACGCCAGCATAAATACGACAAACATCCCCATCGCCATATAGCCGGACGGAAGGGTCAGGAAGTTGTAGTGAATGTAGAGGCTATAATAAGCAGCGTCACCACCAGCCCCTTGAAGCAGGGCCATGCCGGCGGCGATTCCTTGCGTTATTCCGAAGAGCACCATGCTGATAGCGGCGGCCCGCTCCGCCGGCCGAGATTTTTCTCGATGCTGAATAATCATCCACGCAGACAGGAACAACGTCGCACTGGCCGTAGCGGGTACCAGAGCCATACTAATGCCCACATGAAGGTCGATTACGGTCGTCCATACAATTCCTGCGTAAACGGCACCAGCGAATGGCCAGAGGTTCTTCGGCAGGCGCGCACAATTTGTACGTTGACAGTGACCGCGAATTCCCAAGGTCACCAGCGCCAGCGCAAACGCATTCACGACCAACCAATAAACAACGTAGTTGGAAAACCAGGATTGTTGGAGATTAATGAACCACTGACAGGCCGCAGCGAAGAAAGCGACCGACCAACTTAATGCATAGGGCTGCCCGTCGAATGTTTTCCACGCCAGGTAGAAAATAATGGACAGCGTAACGCTCGCAAGCATCATCGCAACAATTATGTAATAAACCGGTGATTCCATTGGGCGTCGACAACAGTCGGGGTCGAAAGAAAACCATTGTGCATTGCGTAGCGTATTGATAAGTGGACGCGGCTCACAAATCACCGACAATGAAAGCCGGTGAAGCACCGAAAAACCGCTTATCTTTTACACGTGGAAAATGAATCTCGTATTAGTCAGCGACGGACCGTCACCGATTTTATTTGCGCGTAGACTTCGTCGCCGACCTTCAGGCTCAGCCGTTGCAGCGAACGCCGGGTGATTCGCGACAGGATCACATCATCGCCCAGCTTCAAGCGCAGCAATTCGGTCGACGCTGTTTCTGCAATCGTCGATTCGATGATTGCCGGGAGAATATTCAAAATTGTACTGGAGTCTGCCGGCGTTCGACTCAAGCTGACGTCACTCGCCTTAATCCGCAAGCGGCGTGTCTCGGACTCATGCCGACCCGGCACCAGAATCTCGCCGGCCGAAAAACGGAATGCTGTCAGATCAAATTCTTCGTCGTAGCGAGTCGCGGTAGCCTCGATAACAGCGCCGGCGTTGCGACCGCCTATTTGGGGAAGGTCAGTTCGAGCCAGCGTTTCCTGAAGCCCACCTTCGGCGACAATCCTGCCACCGTCCATTACCAGCAGATGATCGCTCAGGCGACAAATCTCATCAATGTTGTGACTGACATAAACAATGGGGACCGACGATTCCGCATGCAATTTGTCGAGGTACGGCAGTACCTCTCCGCGTCGTCGTTCATCCAGGGCCGACAAAGGTTCATCCATTAATATCAGTCGAGGCGACTGGCATAACACCCGTGCAATCGATACTCGCTGAGCCTCACCACCGGAGAGCTCGGTTGTCGAACGATTTAGAAGGCTATCGACCTCAAGCAGCTTCGCGATCTCATCGACTGAATTCGTCGCGCCCGGGTTTCGGCGCATGCCGTACTCAATATTTTTTCGGACCGACAAATGCGAGAACAACTGCGGCTCCTGAAACACATAACCGATTCGGCGCTCGTGAACAGTGGTTGTATCGCCACTGCGTTCAAGCCCGGCTATGCACCGCAGTAGAGTCGTCTTGCCGGATCCCGACTCGCCGAAGACACCGGTAACACCGCTCGCCGGGATATGAGTATCCACGTCCAGGCGAAACTCGCCTTTTCGAACCGAGTATTTGAGTTCGATAGGGCTCATCGCGACTGCCATCGTCGATTCGCGAAGAACATCCCGAACAGAGTGACAAAGGCAAACGCAATCAGCACGATGGACAGTTGATGCGCCGATGCGTAGTCAAGCGTTTCGACCTGGTCGTAAATCGCGATCGAAACAACTCGCGTTTCACCCGGGATGTTGCCTCCGACCATTAGCACAACACCGAACTCCCCCAGAGTATGTGCAAAACTCAAAACGGCAGCACCCAGGAACCCACGCACAGACAAGGGGACAACAACCGAGAAAAACGCATCAAGTCTGGACGCGCCAAGCATCCACGCCGCCTCGAGAGTTTTCCTCGGTAGAGACTCGAATGCGTTTTGCATTGGCTGAATGGCAAACGGCAAGCTGTAAGTACACGAGGCGATCACAAGACCCGTAAAGGAAAAAGTCAGCGAGTCCCCCGTCAGCGTCACCCACCAGCTACCGATAGCGCCGTTGGGCCCGAGAACAATCAGCAAATAGAAACCCAGCACCGTGGGCGGCAACACAATCGGCATCGCGACGATTGCCTGAATAATCGGCTGCCAGCGCGAGCGGCTTTGTGACAGCCACCAGGACAGCGGAGCGCCTAATACAATCAGTATCAGCGTGGTTGTAAACGCAAGTTTCGCGGAAAGCCAGAGCGGCGCGAAATCCATTATTCGGGAGCCTTGTAACCGTGACTCTTGAGAATAGCGGTAACCCGCGGCTCTTTCATAAAAGCCATGAAGCTTTTCGCCGCATCCAGTCTTTTCGAAGCACTCAAAACAACGCCTTGTTGAGTGATCTGTGAGTGCATATCGCCCGGAACTTCCCACTCACATCGGGTCGAGACGGGGATGCCACTCTTGACATGTGCAGCGGCCACCAGGCCAAGCGTCGCGTTGCCGCTCGCCACAAACTGCAATGCCTGCGATACGTTTTCGCCGTAGACCAACCGACTCGAGGCCTCATCAAAGACTCCCGCAGCCTGAAGAAACTCTTTTGCGGCCAAACCATAGGGAGCAGTGAGTGGGTTCGCGATGGCGAGTCGCCGATAGGAACCTGCCTCAAGCGCCTTTAAGCAGTCGCCTTCATTCAAGGCACTGTCCGCCGACCACAGCAGCAATGAACCGATGGCATAAGTAAGTCGCGAGCCTTTTACGGCAACGCCGGCGTCTTCAAGTCGTTTCGGGCGCGCCGAATCTGCGGCAAGAAAAACATCGTAGGGCGCACCATTGATGATTTGTGCGTAAAGTTTTCCCGTCGATCCTGTGCTGATACGCACGGGTATCTGTGTGGCTTTGGTGAACTCTTCAGCTATCGCGGTTGCGGTTCGCTGAAAATTGCTCGCGACCGCGATGGTCAGCTCACCCTCGGCAGAAGAGTCGAGTGGGACAAAAAATAGAATCAGGAAGACTGTTCGGAGATAGCTCACGACAGCAGCTTAACAGGCGAGCTCCGCTTTCCTTAGCCGACGATATTTGTGCAATAGCGGCTCAGTATATCCGTTGGGCTGCTCACAGCCCTCAAACACGAGCGCACAAGCGGCCTGAAAAGCGATACTGCTATCCAGGTCGTTGCTCATGGAGACATAAGTCGCATCACCTGCGTTCTGCTTGTCGACGATGCTCGCCATGCGCTCGAACGTCGCCTGAACTTGCTCTTTTGTCGTTATACCGTGCGATAACCAATTCGCGATATGCTGACTGGAGATTCGCAAGGTCGCACGATCTTCCATTAACCCGACATCGTCAATGTCCGGCACTTTCGAACAACCGACGCCTGAGTCAATCCAGCGTACGACATAGCCGAGAATGCCCTGGGCATTGTTGTTTAGTTCGTTCTGTATTTCGTCGGGACTCATTTGCAGGTCGGTCGCGAGCGGTGGCGTCAATATGTCGTCAAGACTTGCGAGCGACCGATGCGCCAGTTTCTTTTGCACAGCACGAACATCCACTGCGTGATAATGCATGGCGTGCAGCGTCGCCGCCGTTGGTGACGGCACCCACGCACAATTGGCGCCAGCTTCAGGGTGCGCTTGTTTCGTATCAACCATTTGGCGCATTTCATCAGGCTTGGGCCACATGCCCTTGCCGATTTGTGCCTTGCCCGGCAGGCCACAACGTATTCCGACATCGACGTTCCAGTCCTCGTAGGCCGCGATCCACGCTTGCTGCTTAATCGCTTCTTTGGGCAGCACGGCTCCCGCATGCATGCTCGTATGAATTTCGTCGCCGGTACGATCGAGGAATCCCGTATTGATAAAGCAAATGCGTTTCTTCGCAGCGGCAATGCATGCTGGAAGATTGACCGTCGTGCGGCGCTCTTCATCCATGATGCCGACTTTGATCGTATTCGGTTTAAGGTCAAACATCTGTTCGACGCGACCAAACAACGTATCAGTGAACTCGACTTCACGAGGCCCGTGCATCTTGGGCTTGACGATATAGATACTGCCAGTTCGGCTATTCGCCTGAAGCCCGTCCCGCATGCGGTCCGTTAACGCGCAGGCAGTCGTAAAAATTGCGTCCAGGATGCCTTCGAAAACTTCGTCGCCATTGGCATCAAGAACCGCATCCGTCGCCATTAAGTGGCCGACGTTGCGAACCAACAGCAAACTACGTCCGGACAAGACGATCTCGCTACCGTTCGCGGCCGTATAGACGCGGTCTTGTGCAAGCGTTCGCGCCAATTCGGTGCCACCCTTGGTGAACGTGGCTGACAGCTCTCCCTGCATAAGTCCCAGCCAATTTCGATAAACAGCGGCCTTATCTTCAGCATCAACAGCAGCGACCGAGTCTTCGCAGTCCTGAATCGTTGTCACTGCAGACTCAAGGACAACGTCGGAAATATTGCCCGTGGCATCTTTTCCTATCGGATGATTGGGATCAATCTGAATTTCGACATGCAGACCGTGATTTTGAAACAGATAGCCGCAATTTTCATCACGTTCCGCATAGCCAAGAAATGACTCCGGTTTTGCCAGACCGTGAGTATCACCGTTCGCTCGACATGCAATGAATCGCACGACATCGACGCCGTGGTCCAGTCCATAGGCACTAACGTCGCTATGGCTGATGCCATCCAGCGGCAGCGCCTGATCCAGAAACTCCGTTGCAGCGCGAATGACGGCGGCGCCCCGAACAGGATTGTAGGCGGCACCGCGTTCTCGCCCATCGGTGTCCGCAATCACGTCAGTACCGTACAGCGCGTCGTACAAACTGCCCCATCGAGCATTGGCTGCATTAATCGCGAAGCGCGCATTACTGACCGGCACGACAAGTTGCGGTCCTGCGATTTCAGCGATTTCCGCGTCAACGTTTTCAGTTTCTATCGCCACAAAGGGGCTTTGTTTGTGCAGATAACCGATCTCGGTCAGGAATTCGACGTACTCGTCGTGCGACCAGTCAGTTCCCTGACGCGTCAGATGCCAGCCATCAATCTTCGACTGCAGATCATCCCGAGCTTGCAGCAGCTCACGATTCAGCGGCGTTAGCTCGGAGACGATGGCTTCGACTTGGCTCCAAAAAGTCGCGGGGTCAAAGCCGATAGCAGGCAGAAGTTCTCCATCCACAAAGTCGTGGAAAACCGCGTCTACACTCAGATTACCAATATCTATTTTTTTATTGCTCTTCATTAGGCGTCAAAATGTTCCTCTTCTGTGCTGCCGTCAAGGGCTGTCGTCGGCGAATGGCTGCGCTATACTACCCGGAGAAACGTTAAATTTTTACAGGAAGAATTTTACACTGTCAATTTCACAAGAAGAGCGCTATGGCACAACAACACGGGATAAAACGCAAAGCCCATTTTCTGGGCACAAAGATCAAGAGCCTGCGAAAACGCAACCACCTCACACTTGAGGACTTGTCAGTGCGATGCATCCAGATCGATGCCGAGGCCGGACCGTCCGTTTCCTACCTGTCGATGATCGAGAACGGCAAGCGCGTTCCTTCGGAGCGGCTGTTGCAGATTGTTGCCGAGATTTTCCAGAAAGAGCCCAGCTGGTTTTATGACGAGACACTCGAAGTCGATGCCATAGATACCGCGCCCAGCGCCGCGGTGAGTGGAATGCCACTTGAGCCGGGCTTCCTGTTTTCCGAAAGCCTGCTGCAGTTGGCCATTCCGGAGTTGCTTGCACAAACTGGCACAACCGGACGCCAATTCGCGCACCTTCTTATTCGTGCGCATCAAGAAGCCAATCAGAATCGCTTTCCGGATATTGAACGTGCCGCCGAGAGCGTTGGTAAAAAGCAGTTCCCGCTGCGAGTCGAGGACGTCTTTGCGATAGCGAAAAACATGGGATTGAAGATCGAATGGTTCGACAAACATCCGTTTAAAGACAAGGGCTACACTGAGGCACCACTCAATATGTTGGTGCGCTCGTTTTACGATGCGCCGAACAAGGTCTATCTCAATCGGTCCCTGGAAAAAAATCCGGCCCGGCTTAAGTACGATCTGGCAAATCACATTGCCCACATGGTCTTGCACGATGGCGACGGCGCGAGAGCGCCTCAGGTTTCGGGGGGGCGCGTCAGCAGTCGACGCCAGGAAGCGGATTCGCTAAACATCGACGCAAAAGATGTGTTGTATGCCTGGCGAGATTTCGAATGCAGCTTTTTTGCGGCAGCGCTGCTCGCTCCGAAGACACCATTTCGGCAGTTTCTGGCCAAGCAGTCTTACGCGATCGATTCGGGCGATAAGATAGATCTGACCAACACGCTTGTCATGCGACGCATGCCCAGCGTGTCTCCCTATCCGCATTGGCACTATTTCGATGCCTACCCGCCGGGCAATCTCCGCGCGGTTTATCGTGGCAACGGGATTCCGCTGCCATGGGGCAACATGACCATGGTGTCGGACCCATGCCAGCACTGGGCCGTGTTCAGAATGCTGAATACCACCTCGAACAAACCATCGTCGCAAATATCAGTATTGCGAAGTGGAGACGACAAGCGCTTGTATTGTTGCCAGTCGATCCGAAGCAGGGACGCCGCGGGAAACCCACATGTACTGTGTGCTGGCGTCGATCTTGCGCCAGCGTTAAGTGCGCAAAACATAAACGCGCTCGAGACAATCGAGATCATCGAATCAAGCTGCAATCGCGGTGGCGGCTCTGCGCCGATTCCACGTGAAGCGGTGGAACAGCTCAATAGCATTTCGAAGATTCTGAATATCGGATGGATAGCCGAGGGTGCAGCGAAGGACGCCACTATAATTTGTCAGCGCAGCTCCAACTGTCCTCGCGATAAACACTGTCTTGGCAAGCAAAAGTCCAAGCTCAAACCGAAGATTGATGAAATTCGGGAGTCGATTCTGGCCGGGTAGCTGGACACCCTCTTGGCGATAAATCGTGTGCTGTGCATAATTGACAATCCCATATTCGCTTATTAGCGTATGCAGATATTCCAGACAGGCTAACGATGATGACGAGCCCCGTTGTAAAAGCATTCTTTGACAAAGCGACATTTACCGTGTCCTACGTCGTAAGCGATCCGGGCACCGGGAGAGCCGCGATAATCGATCCCGTTCTCGATTATGACCCGAACTCCGGTCGCACATCGACTACGTCAGCCAGCGAAGTAGCTGCGTACATTAAGGTGTCGGATCTGACGATCGACTGGATTCTCGAAACCCATGTGCACGCCGACCATCTCAGTGGCGCGCCTCACGTCAAAGAACAACACGGCGGTCAAACGGCCATCGGCGCTCACGTCGCGTCGGTCCAGAGTACGTTTAAAGGGATATTCAACATCGCCGATCTTGCCGTCGATGGAAGTCAGTTCGATCACCTGTTCAGCGACGGCGAGACATTCAAGCTAGGTGGAATCGACGCTCACGTCATTGCCACGCCAGGACATACACCTGCTTGCATCACCTACGTTATTGGTGACAGCGCGTTTGTCGGTGACACTTTGTTCATGCCGGACTTCGGCACAGCTCGCACCGACTTTCCGGGCGGTAACGCCGCGGAACTCTACTCGTCTATTCAGAAAATTCTCTCCCTGCCGGACAACGCGCGTCTATTCATGTGCCACGACTACAAAGCGCCGGGACGCGATGTCTATGCGTGGGAAACCAGTGTTGCCGAACAGCGCGAAAACAATATTCACATCAACAAGGCGGTGAGCGAACAGGAGTTTGTTACGATGCGCGAGGGTCGCGACAGTCAGCTCGGTATGCCGAAATTATTGTTGCCAGCCATCCAGGTGAATATTCGAGCGGGCGCTTTGCCTGAGGCCGAAAGCAACGGCGTCAGCTATTTGAAAATTCCAATCGACACCGTTTAACAGGAACCACCCATGAATATTTCAAAAATTTCGGACAACTACGCCGTCGCATCGCAGATACTCCCGGAAGAAGTACACGCGATAGCCGAACAAGGGTTCGTCGCGATTATCTGTAATCGACCGGATGGCGAAGAACCGGGGCAACCTGCACTGGCACACATTATTGCCGCGTGTGGCGAAGCCGGGCTTTCCTTTCATCACGTGCCGTTTTCAGGAATGCCGATTCCGGAAGATGCCATTGCCGAACATCACCGCGTGATTAATCAGAACGATGGTCCAGTACTCGCTTTCTGTCGTTCGGGGCAACGATCCCTGCTCATTTGGCAAGCGATCGCCTGAACTTTCGCATGCCGCCAATCCAGCGATCGTAGTTGCCTGTTTTACGTTGAATATAATCCGTTACCTGAGGATGCGTCAGAATCATGAAGCGTCCTTCCAGCATCTGATCGATGATGATGTCGGCGACCTCTTCGGCCTTCATGATTCCATCAACTTCATTGCCGCCAAATCCACCATCGACCGCATCTGAGTCATCAGGCATGCCGATGAGCCGAGTGGCCACCGCTTGAGGACACACGACTGAAACACTGATCCCGTCGTCGCCGTAGGTGATCGCAAGAGACTCCGTGAACCCGACCGATGCATGCTTCGTTGCCGAATAGGCAGAGTCGCCGATTTGACTCAACAATCCAGCCGCCGACGCGACATTCACGATATAGCCGCCACCGCGCTGCAACATTCGAGGGATAACGGCTCTCGCGGCATAGACCTGGGCCATCACGTTCACGTTCCAACTTGCGGTCCAGCGATCGTCGACAGGATTCATACCGCCTTCGGCCGAGATCGAACCGCTTTCCCCGTCGCCAAACCCAACGCCGGCGTTGGATACGAAAAGATTCACAGGGCCAACATCCCGCTCGATTTCGTCGACGAGACTCATGATCGCTGACTCGTCGCTGACATCAAGGTGTCTTGCGAGACCACCAATCTCTGCGGCCACAATTTCTGCTGCATCAGCCTCAATATCGACAACGACTACCTTTGCGCCGTCTCTCGCGAGGCGGCGACAAAGCGCTCGACCGATACCGTGTCCACCACCGGTAACGACGGCGACATTAATTTTTTCTTGCAACTTCTTCATATTAAATTCGATCTTTAATTGAGTAATACAACATGGCCAAAACCATGCCCGGATACCGCAACATTGTGCCACCCGGGAAAGTATGGGTTGGAAGGCCCGCGAGGACGTCAAACTTGTCGGCCGTGCCTGTGACTGCCTCGGCGATTACTTTGCCAGCGAAATTCGCCGTCGAAATACCGTGACCCGAATAGCCCTGACCAAAGAAGACGTTCGGCTGCAATCGACCGACGTGGGGCAGACGATTCAATGTGACTGACAAGGTCCCGCCCCAGCCGTACTCGAGTGCCACGTCTTTGAGCTGCGGAAAGAGCTTCAACATATGCGGGCGAACGAATTTCTTTATGTCACTCGGGAAACCTGGCCTGTAGTTCTCACCGCCGCCGAAGATCAGCCGATGGTCGTCCGACAGCCGGAAGTAATTGACGACGAATCGAGTGTCGTGAACACCGAAGCGCCCGTTAATCAACGCCCGTGCACGCTCTTCACCCAGTGGCTCGGTCGCAATCATGAAATTATTGATGGGCATTATCTTACCGGCGACGCGCGGCTCAAGATCGCCCAGATACCCATTACACGCGAGCACCACGAAAGAAGCGCTGACGTTGCCGGTCGCCGTCTCGACAATCGCCGGATCGGTTTTCGAGTAGCTCCGGACTCGTGAGCCTTCGTAGATGCGTACGCCGGCTTCCGCCGCCGCGCGCGCAAGCCCTAGCGTATAGTTCAGCGGGTGCAGCGTCATCGCCTCCGAGTCGTACAGACCTTCAAGAAACGTATTGCTGGCAACACGGGCACGACTTTCTTCTGCGTTTAGCGCAGCACAGAACGGATAGCTGTAGCGCTCCGCCAGGACGTCGGCCATTTCTCTGGCCCAACCCAAATAACGCTTTTTGTGGACGCCGACCAATTGCCCGCGCTGTAGATCACAGGCGATATCGTGCTTCTCGACGCGATGCCGAATTTCTTTTTTCGCCAGCTCGGAGAAATCCCAAAGTTCTTTGGACCGCTCGAGACCGAACATCTCCTCAGTCTCAAGCACCTCTCTTCGCTGGCCGCTACCGATCAGACCACCACAACGACCCGATGCTCCGAAACCTATCCGCTCAGCTTCAAGCAGCACGACGTCAAGACCACGTTCCGCCAGATTGAGCGCGGCCGACAGTCCGGTGAACCCACCACCGATGACGCAAACATCCGCCTGACGGTCACCGTCCAGAACGGGATAATCGCGCACGCCAACGGCGGTCGCTGCGTAGTAGCTATCCGGATAACCGTTCATTTCGCTCATATGGACGACTGCGGCTTGATTGGTGTCCCATCAAAAAAACGACTAAGGCGAAGCGCAGATAAGTCGATGCCTGTAGAGGCGCCCGTTAGCATGCCGGCGATCGCTTTGCCGGCGCCTGGCCCGAGACCAAAACCATGTCCGCTGAATCCTGTTGCAACGTGAAACCCCGGCACACTACCAATAGAGTCGATGATCGGCACGACGTCGGGCGACGATTCGATCGTGCCTGCCCAACTTTCGACGATGGGAGTTTGCGCGAGTTGAGGGAACATGGCATCCAGATTACGGCGAATACCCTTGAGCACCGACGGTGTGGGAGATGGATTCAGCACTCGAGTTTTTTCAAATGGCGACGCCATATCCAGAGCCCATTCTTTTGGCGTCGTCCATTCGTCGATGAAATCGCGGCCGAATGAAAGCTGCACAATTTTGAACTCCTGCATGAGCGCGGGAAGAAACTTGCGAAAGTACCGAAACGACGACGGTGTAACGGGATGCTCGAGAACAGAGCCGTGTGCGACTGTATAGCCACCGTCTTCTCGTCGACGAATTCCCAGCCGATCGTCGAAGACGTTGCCATTCAACACGTTTTCAGCGCTTGCCGTCCTGGCGACAGTGCCACGAACGCGTAACTGAGGAACATCAATGCCCATCGAACCACAAAACATCGAGGTCCATGCACCAGCGGCACACAGCACGATCGACGTCTGGATCGTGCCGTGTTCTGTTACGACGGCCGATACAGCACCGCCCGAAGTTTCAATGCCGCGAACCGCGCAACCGCTCAGCACCGTCGCCCCGCTTCGCTCGGCCGCGCGCGCAATCGCGGGCGCAGCCTTATGCGGCTCGGCACGACCGTCACTTTCGGTTAGCATCGCGCCCGCCCATTCGATCGCTGCGCCATGCACGTGTTTCTTTAGCTCGGGGGCGTCAATAAGACGCGTATCGATTTCATAGTCTCTCGCGATATCAACCCAGTTTTCGAAAGACTGCAGCTCCTTGGGCGAATTCGCGGTGAAGAAACATCCGCCTCGAGTGAAACCAACGTCTTCGCCGATCTCATCTTTCAGGCCTTCCCAGATTCGCAGGCTCTCGAGCATCATCGGGATCTCTCGTGTGTCGCGACCTTGAACGCGCACCCAGCCCCAATTTCGACCGGATTGCTCGCAGGCGATATGTCCCTTCTCACACAACACGACATTCACGCCCTGCTTCGCAAGGAACCACGCCGTGGAGACGCCCACGATACCGCCACCGATGATGACGATGTCAGCCTTTTCGGGCAGTTCACCTGACAGGGAAATCGGCCCCGTCCAGGTACTCGCTACAATATTCTGGGGAGCTTGTTCAGTCATCCCGCTATGGTACAGTCTGCGACGATCAGTTTGGACCAAAAAGAACTACTGTCATGGACATAGGTATTCCACTACGCGAGCTCGGCGAGTTTGATTCGACAGCGCTTCGTGAAGCGATTCTTTCTCAAGGCGAAATCGCCTGGAACGAGGATCAGTACCGTCAGGACCAGTACGAGGTTCATCGCCAGACCGAATCCATAGTTCTGGTGTTTACAGACGGTTCTAACTGGCCAAACAGTGAAGTGCAGAAAGAGCCGGGTTGGGATCGATTGTCCGATGCTGCGGTTCCCCTGATGCATCAAATTATCGATAGACACTATCCGAAAGGCGGGACGATTATTCGTGCGATGGCGGCGAAGCTGCTCGCCGGTGGGCGCATCGATCCACATCACGACAAGCACCCGTCGTTTCATTGCGGTCACAGAATCCACATACCAATTACGACGAATCCTCGAGTTCGCTTCATGATTGACGGTCGCCCCTATCAGTTCAAAGTTGGCGATGTTTACGAACTCAACAACCAAAAACAGCACAGCGTGATGAACAAGGGCGCCGAGGATCGCATCACATTCATATTCGATTACGTCCCGCCGGGACCGCTGGCCGTAGATCCGAACCCGAAGAAAAAGTGATTACGCTCAGAGACGTACTAAAGTCTGAGGGCTTCGCACTAACAGCGAAGCTGTCCATGGCCCGTGGACAGAATGCGCACGACTTGCTCGATGAAGCTCGCTTGCTAGCGAAATCGGTCGACGCGATACAAATTCCTGACAACGCATTCGCCCGACCACACATCTCAAGTATCGCCGCCGCTGCTCTTCTTATTAAAGAGGGAATTGACCCCGTCATTCATATGAATTGCCGCGACAGAAATCGCATCGCGATTCAAAGTGATTTGCTCGGTGCTCAGGCTCTCGGCGTTTCCAACGTTCTCCTCATGCGCGGCAGCAATTTGCCAGCAGACCATATGCCGCGCACCAGCAATGTCTACGATTTGAGCGCAATCGACTTTATTCGCACAGCGACGGCAATTCGTGATGACGAAGCCCTGGCGGGCGGCAAGCTTCCCGACGCACCCGAGTTACACATCGGCGCGGTTGCGACGGCCTTCAGACCGGTCGAAAAATGGGAACCCTAGAAACTGATGGCCAAGGCCGATGCC